>Ga0233431_1004876_pt1 | contig 13725 bp, 8 predicted proteins | sample SI_118_April2016_FD_179867 | JGI IMG/M metagenome (GOLD analysis project Ga0233431, IMG submission 179867) | Seawater microbial communities from Saanich Inlet, British Columbia, Canada - SI_118_April2016_200_MG | ecosystem: Environmental > Aquatic > Marine > Inlet | place: Canada: British...
ATTGCTCAAGCTGCAATGGATGAGAATTTTGGTATACTTTTCCCAGTGCCACGTAAATCCGCCGTAAATTCTCTTGTGGCAGTACTACTGCGCATGGCGGCATGATACTTTTATGGGAAACTTCAGCTTCTTTTAATATCCTGTCGAAAAAACTCCTTCCTATGACTGATGCAACCTTGATGAGTTCCCGCGTCTGTTCTTCCAAGCGGTCTATTCTGGCCGTAAGAACATCGTTAATAGTTGAAGGGATCACCACACGATCAATCTTTTCTGTGACCTCAAAGGCGCCATTTTTCCGTACTATTGCCCCTTCATCGATAAGGGAACGTACAACCTCCTCCATAAAAAACGGATTGCCGCCAGACCTATCCACAATTTGCTGCTTTACTGCGTGTCGAAGCCCCTTGATCTGCAACATGTTATTGACCAGGGCCTCTCCCATTTGTCTGCTCAGTGGCTTTATGGCAATCTCCGCAAAGTCGGCATCGGGGAGCCACTCTGACAGTGTCTCGATTTTCCTGTCATTCCCCTGCCAATATCCGGGACGAAAAACATTGATGAATACGACGCGGAACGTCTGGGTCATGCGAAAAAGCGATTCAAGAAGCTCCAGCGAGGTCGTATCAGCCCAGTGAAGGTCTTCCATGACAATTACGATGGGAATGTGCTCCGCAGACCTGGTCAGAAGTTCCCGCACATTCTTCAAGATGAGCTTTTCCAGGGCCTCGCCTTCCATGCCCGCAACCCTTTGGGAATGTTTACCCGAGAGCTTCATCCCCATAAGGGTCGCCACAAAGGGAAATACCTCGTCTGTTTCATCCCCACATACGCGGCGGATAGCGGTTTCCAGCTTGCTTGAGGCATCAGTTTGTGTATCGTCCTCTTTTATCCTGGCGCACTGCTTGAAGAGATCGATAATTGGGTGGAAGCTCAGATTTTTACCGATGGAGATTGAACGGCCTTCCAGGAAGCTGACCCTGCTGATCACGTCCCGCTGCCTCAATTCCGCCAGCAATCTGGATTTCCCAACCCCAGGCTCTCCGAAGACATTCACCACCGAACCCTGTCCGTTGACGGCCTTCAAAATATGGAGTTCCAATTTCGCGAGTTCCTGATCACGGCCAACCATTTCCGAAGAGACCTGCATCTCGGGACTGACACGACCCATTGCGGCCTTTTCTGAAAGCACTTTGTAGATTGAGATATGTTCGGATTTACCTTTTACTTTTGCGGGTTTCAAATATTTGAAAGTGAATTGAGCTTTAGACGCCTTATAGGTATCTGGTCCCACCAGAATCTCCCGCGCCCCAGCAAGGTCGCTCAGCCGGGCAGCCACATTAATGGCCTCGCCAGTGACACCGTGAGTTCCCTTTTCCGGATTGACGTCCGCCGTAACCACCAGACCCGTATTGATTCCGCTGTGCATGGAGAGAGTACGGCCTACCTTGATTTCATAGCGAGGGCTCAATGCCCCAACGAGCGCGTGAATTTCCCGTGCGGCCCGGATGGCCCTTATGGGGTCGTCCTCGTGTGCCTTTGGCACGCCGAACAGCGCCAGAACACCGTCACCCGCATACTTTTCGATAAAGCCCTCGTATTTCCGGACGATCTCTTTTACCCCACTGAAAATCTGGCTTGTGATCTCCTTTACTTCCTCAGGGTCGAGCTTCTCTGTCATAGAAGTATATCCGGAAAGATCGGAAAAGAGGGCTGTAACGCGTTTTCGCGTTGCTTCAGAGATAGAGCTGTGCCTGGGAGGTTGCTCTTCTATGTTGAGCGGCGCTCCGCATTCATTGCAGAATTTGGCGTTTTCGGGATTTTCGGTCTGGCACTTTGGGCACTTCATTATTGATGCCCCCAGATCTAGAGAAATGTCGAGTTGACAGATAAAAGGACGGGTAATTCGCTCTTGATAGGGTTGAGTATAAGTGAGATGTTGCTTGGTGTCAATTCAGGGACGATTCCCACATATTATATGTCCTTCTAACACACTGAAACAGAATAATACGTGCATTTTTCGCGGCCTTTTGGCCAATTTAAGCCGGTTTTCGGACACTTGTAAACCAAAAAATTGAAAATCATGAACGCAACAATACATCTGCCAGTCTTGAGGCAACTGCCTTTTCCCCTATGGCTTAATTTCCTGGAATTCTAACGGGAAATAATAAAGATCTTCGATGGAATCGGAAAATCGCACAGGTGATACATGAGCGGTGTTTGAATGCGATTTCAATTGACAAAGGCTATCTCCTGGGTATTAATAGCACCGAACGTCAATCTTTTCTAACAATCTCAAATAATTTAACGAGATAACCTTAACCTTACCAGAGGAAACTATGAAAAGATGTTTCCAGAAGGTACCGACAGTAAAGCCTCCTCGGGATAGTCTTATCCAATTGGAGGCTTTGGTATTTTAAGCATCGTTAATCCAAGTTTTATCCATTCATATCACTTTTTACACTTTAAGGTGTAACCCCTTGAGCGCCGAACGTTTTAGAAGAAAACTCAGAGCCATCCTCAGTGCCGACGTGAAAGGCTATAGCCGCCTCATGGGTGAGGATGAAGACTCGACGATCCGCACCTTAGGGACCTACCGGCAGGTCATGGCCGGGCTGATTGAGCAGTACCGGGGCCGGGTGGTAGATGCAATCGGAGACAACCTCTTAGCTGAATTCTCCAGTGCGGCGGATGCGGTCCAGTGTGCAGTAGAAATCCAGGAAGAACTCAGAGCCAGGAATTCTGTTCTTCTTGCGAGTCACAGGATGAAGTTTCGGATTGGTGTCAACCTGGGCGATGTGGTCGAAGAAGGAGACCGGATCTACGGTGACGGAATCAATATCGCTGCCCGCATAGAGGCCCTCGCCGACGCAGGTGGTATTTCTATTTCAGGGACCGTATATGACAGCATAGCCGACAGGCTACGACTGGAGTTCGAGTACTCAGGGGAACAAGCCGTTAAAAACATCACCAAGCCGATTCGCGTCTATAAGGTGGTGCTTTCTCCAGGGCCTCCGGGGCAAACTGTTGTCACGCCAAAAGAACGGATTCACCGGTCATTGTTCAAGACCGCCCTGATCGTAAGCGCTGTTCTGGTACTGGGATTGGCAGCTGTGGCGATCTGGAAGTTTTACCTGCACCCCTCACCTTTGGTGACCAAACCTGATCTGCCTGATAAACCTTCTATCGCAGTCCTCCCATTTGTCAACATGAGTGCCGACCCGCAGCAGGAATATTTCAGCGACGGGCTGACGGAGGACATCATTACCGGTCTTTCTAAAATCCCGAGACTGTTTGTGATTGCCCGTAATTCGAGCTTTACCTACAAAGGGAAGGCGGTGAAGGTCCAGCAGGTGGGACGGGATCTGGGGGTGCGGTATGTTCTGGAAGGGAGCGTTCGCAAGGCCGGGGAGCGTATACGCATTACAGCCCAGTTGATAGATGCCGGAACCGGGCACCATCTCTGGGCAGAGCGTTATGACCGGGACCTCAAAGACATCTTTACCCTTCAGGATGAGATCACGGAACAAATTCTGACCTCCATGGAGGTGAATCTAACCACAGGGGAACAGGCCCGCCTGCGGCGTAAGGGCACAGCCAACCGAAAGGCGTACGAAAAGGTCCTGAAGGCAGATGAGTATTACGGGCGAATGACCAAAGAAGACAATGCTCAGGCCCGTCAGGCGTATAAGGAAGCCATGGCCCTGGACCCGGAATATGCTGTTCCCTTGGTGGGCCTCTCTTATACTCACTGGATGGACGTGATAAATGGCTGGAGTCGGTCTCCCCGAAAGTCCATGAAGCAGGCCACTGAGTTGGCTCAAAAGGCCCTTGAGTTGGACGACTCTTTGGCAGACACCCATGTCCTGTTAGGCAACATATATCTGATGAAGGGGCAGTATCAGCAGGCCATGGACGCAGGAGAAAAGGCCCTCATCCTTGAGCCGAACGGAGCCGATGTCAATGCCCTTCTGGGGCTCATGCTCAGATATCTGGGCAGACCGGAAGAGGCTATTTCGGTACTTGAAAAGGCAATTCGTCTCAACCCTATTCCGCCTGCCTGGTATTTATATAATATGGGTGATGCGTATCGGCTGGCCGGACTGAATGACAAGGCAATTGCGTCATTCAAGAAGGCGCTTAAGCAGAATCCGGATCACTTCCTTGCCAAGGTTTATCTCGCTGCCACTTATGGCGAAACAGGACGTGAAGAAGAGGGGAGACACGTCGCCGACGAAGTGATTCGAATTAATCCCAAATTTTCGGTAGAACTCTATGCCAAAAGACTCCCTTACAGAAATCGGGATGACATCAAGCAAATAATCGATGGGTTGCACAAGGCAGGGTTGGAGTGAGGAAATGAATCGGATGCATTCAATTCGGCTAATAGGTACCGGCTTTCCGGCAGCAGACAGGATGAGCTCATTTTATAGCAGTCTGATCCTGGGCGTGCTAATTGTCTTTTTTCTTTTATTCACCTCTGAATCAGGGGCAGTGGCTGAAGTACAAAACCAAGGTCGAAACCCTGATGCAAACGTCATCGCCTATGATGACCGCTTTATCGCCTATGACAACGGGACAGCAAAGGATACGAAAACGGGCCTCATGTGGGCGGCCAAAGACGGTGGAAAGGCTATTGATGAAGCCGATCTCAAGACCTATTTCGACAATTACCGGGCCGGTGGATACGATGACTGGCGTATGCCCACCATTGACGAACTGGAAGCAATCTATGATGAGGGCACAGAGAATAAAGACGGGTATCACCTTACGAAATTGATCGATCTTACCGGTGAGTGGGTCTGGGGATTGGACGGACGGGATTTGGCGATTAGTTTCGGCTTTATTGAGGGCTCAACGGCCGTTGCCTTCTTTGATGGGCCTGGATCAGGGGCTTGGTACCAGGCAAAAAAGGCCGAGGGAGGGGGCGCCAGACCTTTGCCGGTACGGGCGACGGGGAAATCCCAAACGAAACAACAAGAAGCGGGGGATGGCCGCTTTACTGCTCATGACAATGGGACCGTGTCAGACAAAAAAACGGGCCTCATGTGGGCGGCCAGGGATGACGGTAAAGGGGTCAATAAGCGTGATTTAAAAACCTATTTCGACAATTACCGGGCCGGCGGATACGATGACTGGCGTGTTCCGACTGTTGACGAGCTCAAAACAATCTATGATCCCGCAGGAAAGAAGCACATTTCGTGCGTTACTGACCTTATTCATGTGAGCGATGAATGGGTTTGGGCCTTAGGTGACAAAGACTTTGCCCTTGGGTACAGTTTCTTCCATGGCGGCAGTGAAGGTTACGCCGGGAAAGATGATCCGGGTAATCTCGGAAGATTGGATTATTTGCTCGTTTGCAGGGGTTTGCCGGTACGTGGTGGTAGATAGTGTCTATTGAACGGATAGGTTTTTCCGGCCCATTGCACGAAACTAAGCACAGAATCACTGTATCAGCTGATTCTCTCTGCGGTCCATTTGGCTGTTATCACGCCTCGTGACTCAAGTTGTGTGCGAATGTTGCCTGTCGCACGCCTTTTTGAAAAAGTTCCTTTTGCTGGTCCAGAGAACGTAGAACTGCCAGGATCGGTACCGTCTGTAGCACTATAAACTCCACTGAAATTACACATCATCTCGCCATTTCTTATTTCGCCTGTCAATTTGCCAGTAAGGCGGTATTTTTCCGGAAAATCGAATTCCTGGAATATTTTCGCTGTTACATGGAACACGTTTTTTTCTGTTTCTGATGGCTCTAAAATCAATGTCTGGTCTAAAAACCTAACTCCCGTGTCATAAATAATATTCATTTTCCAGATCTGCACACCAGGTCCTGCAAATGTAATCGGTTTTTCAGCACAACCGTAAATCGACCCGATTGCAAAGGCAAGAAACATCGTTAGCACAACATTCCGGCTCAATGACTTCATGGTCGCACCTCCATTTGATCTGCTAAGATTTTCTCAGAACTTTTTTCCAGCCATGAAAAGACTAAGTTAGGTTAACCTTACCACTATTGGCGTCACTTCATTTCAAAGAAGTAAGTACCAAATCGCTGTATCAACTGATTCTCTCTGCGGTCCATTTGCCGTACATCGAGTCATGCCTAAGTTCTAATTGAATGGTACCTGCAGCGCGCCTCTTTGAAAAGGTTCCTTTTGCTGTTCCGTGAATGTAGGAATTTAATCTATTGGCACCATCAAAACCTGTTGACATACCATCAATATTACACATCATCGCACTATTTCTTATTTCTCCCTCCCATTTCGTATAAATGCGGAGTTTTCCCCATGTTTCAGAATATGTCTCAGCGTCAATGGTTACTGTTACATAGAAGACGTCCTTTTCTGTTTCTGATGACTTCAACACCAATGTCTGGTCTTTCACTGCATTCCCATCGTCCCAAATAATATTCAACTTCCAGATCTGTACACCCGGCTCGGCAAATGTAATCGGTTTTTCTGCACATCCGTAAATCGATCCAATGGCAAAGGCGAAAAAGAGTGCTATCGCAATATTCCGGCTTAACGATTTCATGGTCGCACCTCCATTTGATCTACTGAGATTTGCTCAGAACTCTTTTCCAGCCATGAATGGGCTAAGTTAGGTTGACCTAACCACTATTGGCGTCACTTCATTTCAAAGAAGTAAGCACCAAGTTACTGTATCAGCTAATTCTTTTTGCGGTCCATTTGCCTTGTTTCACGCCGTGCTCATCTTGGATGTGAGTGGTACCTGAAGCGCGCCTTTTTGAAAAGGTTCCTTTTGCTATGCCACGGTGTGTTTGTGGGACCATGAACTGCCCAGTAAAAACCCCTTCAATAGTACATATCATCGCACCATTTCTTATTTCTCCCTTCCATTCCGTACGGCCGTACATTGTTTCCCCTAATGTAGTTTTTGTTTCCACATCTATAGTTACTGTTACATGGAACACGTCCTTTTCTGTTTCTGATGGTTTTAATACCATCGTCAAGTCTTTCCACTCAACCTCTGCTGCCCCATCCACATAGACAATATTCAACTTCCAGATCTGTACACCCGGCCCGGCAAATGTAATCGGTTTTTCTGCACATCCGTAAATCGACCCGACTGCAAAGGCGAAAAAGAGCGCTATCGCAATATTCTGGCTTAATGACTTCATGGTCGTACCTCCATTTGAGCGGGTTAAAAGGTTCTCCCTTATGACTCATATTCGTCTTACTTCAAACCGGCCTTGCGCAAAGCGTCAATGAAGCGTTCTTTGTCGGCATTCTTGTAATTATAGTAACCGTTCTTGGCGATACTTTCCAAAGAGGTCCTCGGATTTATTCTTAGAACCTCTGCCGCTTCAGCACGGGCCTCTTTCATTTGGCCTGCCATGCTATAAGAGGCTGTCAAACCGACGTGTGCATACACGTTTTCAGTCGAAATACTGATCGATTTTTTAAATGCTGCGATGGCCTCTCCATACTGTCCCATCACTAAATGTGAAAGACCTAAGGTCAAATAGAAATCGGTATCAGGCATAGGGCCGGGGGTCTTTTTCTTAAGACTTAATGCGTTTCTTGCCATCGAAAGAGATTTCTCGTGCTTCCCCTCATAGGATAGAACCAATGACAAATAGCGGGAAATATGAGCATTGTCAGGGTCAAGACTGAGTGCTTCCCGCAAAGTTGTGATCGCTTCCTCAGGCTGTCCCGTGGAGGCACGGGCAACGGCTAAAGAGCCTATGTACCAACCTGGACCATCCGGGTTAAGGCTCAAAGCTTTGTCAAGCATAGGGATGGCTTCTTCCTGTTTGCCTGCTCCGACAAGAGCGACACCTAAAAGGGCATGGGCCCCCGCATTCTCAGGTTCGCGACTGACCAATTTCTTAAATACCGCAATAGCCTCCTCATTCTGGACCGTCCAGAGGTAGCTCAACCCCAAAAGATTCAAATATATGCCTGGGGGCTTGGGGTCTATGCGGATCGCCTTTTTATAGAATAAAATAGCCTCTTTGAACTTGCCCACATTATATAAGGTCATGCCATAGAGGAAATTAATATAAGAGTCGGCAGGATCAAGAGATAGGGCTTTTTCTTGCGCGGCCGCAGCTTTCTTAAATTGTCCTGTCTGAGTGTATACACTGGCAAACACCATGTAAGCGGGGGCGTTTTGTTCATTTAGGGAGATCGCCTTCTCTGCCAGTTCCATGGCCTTCTCAAATGATTTCGCCGGCGTTTTGGTCCATCCATTAATGGCTTCATTGTAATAAGTCCAAGCCAAAAATACATATGCGTTGGCATAATCGGGGTCCAATGCGATGGCTTCACCGTATAACCGCTGGGCTATCTCATTATCATCCTTATTAAAGCGACGGTTATGGGACAATCCCTTCATGACATTCAGGTATGCCTTCAGGTTTTTTGTGCCTTTACCGAGAAGATGAGCAACCTGGCCTACTGTCAGCTTAACCTGCATGGCCGTTATTACGTTTTTGGTGATATCATCCTGGAGGCCAAACAGATCTTTCAGATCCCGGTCATAGCGTTCTGACCATAGGTGATTCCCTGTCTTGGCATCAATAAGCTGGGCCGTGATCCGCAGTTTGTCTCCCGATTTTTGCACACTTCCTTCTAAGACATACCGCACACCCAACTCCTCGCTTACCTGCTGCACCATCACCGGCTTGCCTTTGTAGGTAAATACTGAATTGCGGGCAATCACCAGCATCTCGGGTATTTTCGACAGAGCTGTGATAATCTGTTCAGTGATTCCATCACTCAGGTAGTCTTCCTTTGGGACGCCGCTGATGTTGGTAAAAGGGAGGACGGCAATAGAGGGCTCATCGGATACAGGTGCTGGCATCTCGTCGGATGATTCAGGAGCAAGGGCTTTTTTGGAGGTAACCGCCACCTCAGTCGGTGAGGGACGTAAATAAAAGTGCCAGATCGCCAAAGCCCCTCCACCCAGAATCAGGGTGACGGCTATTGCCGCAACAACATTACGCCATGATCTCCCCACAGCCCTCTTCGCTTTTACAACCCTGTGGGCCGCAGCACCCGGATAGGATAGGACACGATAAACACGAATGGGTTTGTCAATGTTCTTGACCTCGTGCTCGCCTAAATTTTCAAACTCCAATCCCAGCTTGCCTTCAATGCTGTCATACACCGTCCCGGACACACAGATCCCTCCACCATCGGCCAGGCCCTCAATCCGCGACGCGATATTGATGCCATCTCCGTAGATTCGCGCTCCTTCCCGGACAACATCCCCTAAGTTGACACCAATCCGAAACGCCATTCTACGGTTTTCAGACAATTCAGCATTCCGCTCCGCAAGCTCTCTTTGAACCTCCACGGCACAGTTCACAGCGTCAACACCACTCCCGAACTCAGAGAGAATGTTATCCCCCGGGGAGTCCACAACTCTTCCGCGGTATTGTTCCACAAGGTTGGTGATAGCTTTTCGATACGCCGTAATGGTGCGGATGGTCTCATCCTCATCGTCCCTCATCAGGCGGCTGTAACCCTTGACATCGGCGCTAAAGATAGCTGAGAGCTTGCGCTCAAATTTTTCTGTGTTCATGGGATGACCACCCCAGATAGAAAAGCCCCCATGGACATACAAGAGTCCTTTGGGGGCTTTTTTATTGGAACCTTCCGATCGAGGTGTCTCATAACAGACTCCAGAAGGTTAAGGTTATGGTGTTTTGTTTATTGGGAGAAAACAGTGATAATGATACTGAATTTAATTCATATAGATAAGCCGTCTAATGTCAAGCAAAATCCACCTCCAAGGATTTCATTATTGTGGCAAATTTGGATTTGAGAAATGAAACAACTAATTGCATGCTACTTCCGTAGCATAGCAGTCAAAATTTCGCAAGACGGCCAGATCAATTCTTCACATTTTTCTGGGACTATCTTGACAAAGGTCCCAAATATCAGAAGGCCAAAAAGCGGTGAAATTATCAAGTTGCAGGGATTGGATAAGTCTGAGATATTCCTTACATATATCAGGTCGGCATTGGTTGCAATAGATTGAGAATACCCCATAGGACTGGTTTTTGTCAAAACCTGTGTAATCTTGAAAAAGATACAACATATCAGTGGGTCAAAAATCTGATAATATCTTCAAGTCTGGGAATTGGGTAGCTCAGAGTCAAGTACCCGAATTTCACGGTTCTGTGATGCTTTAATATTTTCTGATATACCCAAAAAGATCTGCATCGAAAAATGGCAATACGCCTTACGTCAGTCAAATGGTTCTTTCAGTCTTAAAGCAATCTTTAAAATTATGCTGACCACAACATATGGGGATTGGTCGATTTACTCTTTGTCCCTTCTTGAGTCGGACGAGACATCGCCGCAAGCAGAAAATAGGGCAATAAAGATTATTAGAAGCACAAAAAGTCTTCTGGTCATATTACATCACCCTCGGTTGGCTGGCGGCAGATCTTTGGATCGTGTTGGGTTCCGGGAACGCCGCTCATCCTAAAGGGTCAGTGTCGTGGTCTGGGTCAGGGCGAAGCAATCCATGCTGATGTGTTTGTCTTCGTTGAGGGAGCGGCATTCCTCAACAATCATATCCAGGTCCTTGTCTCCGCGGTTCTGGTTATGGTGGAAAAGACCGAATGTTTTAACATGGGCTTTCTGGGCCAGATCCAGTGCCTCCGGGTATGTGGAATGCCCCCATCCCTTCGTCATACGATATTCATCCCGGGTATATTCCGAATCGTGAATGAGCAGATCCGCATCTTTTGAAAAATCCGCATACGCTTCGAAGGACCGACCGTTTCGATGATGGCTCCCCAGTTCATTGTCCGTCAGAAATACGAAGGATTTTCCGTCCTCCACGAATTTATAACCCATGCCGCCGTTGGGATGATTCAGATTGATGGGGAAAATCTCCATGGAGTCGATTTGAAAGTCTAAGCGGCACTCCACATCGTAGTCTATGGTGGCTTGAAGCGCGTCAAACTGTACGGGAAACAGCGGGGCGCTCATGGCTTTGCTGAGCAGTTTCCGGATGTTTCCCTGGGTGGTGGGGCAGCCCATGAGATGAATGGTCACATTCCGATGATAGATGGGTTTAAAAAACGGAAACCCCAGGATGTGATCCAGGTGAGAGTGGGTGAAAATCAGGTGGTAGTTGTGTTTTCCTTCGTCCATCAGCTGGTTTCCCAAACGCCGGATTCCGCTTCCTGCGTCCACAATAATGATTTCATCATTCTTGCTGCGGATTTCAAGACAAGTGGTGTCACCGCCGTATTTAATGTATTCCGGACCTGAAACCGGAATTGAACCCCTGGCACCGTGGCATCGTATGATCATGGGTATATGCCCCTCGTACTTTGCTTTAACGTTTTCCCAATTTCCCTAACATCAAAACTATCCGCCCCTCAACAGGGAAAAGATATGCACCGGCTTTTCGATCCCTTTCAAGGCCGTGCTTCCCTTGTCAAATACCGGCCAGAGGCCGTCTATGAGTGCCTTGGTTTCCTCCGCGATGAGGATATCACCTTCTTTGGCATGGGCGGCCAACCGGGCGGCCAGATTGGTCACATTTCCACTGGCTGTATAAGTCATTCTCGTGTCGATGGAGCCTCTGAACCGGGTCATGCCCACCAAAGCCGCTCCACAGTGAATCCCCATGTTAACATTCAAAGGATCAATATGGCTCGGCAGTGCCCGGTTGGCTGCCAGGCTTTGTTCATGAATGTCAAAGGCGGCTTTGATGGAATTAACGGCATTGGTTTTCATGTTATCTTCTTTAAAAATAATCATGAGGCCGTCCCCGGCCGTTTCATTGATATCGCCCTGAGACCGATGGATGGGATCCACAAAGCTGGAAAACAGGCTTTCAACAATCTGGTTGACCTCCTGCTCAGGCAACCGGGTACTGAGCTCAGTGTACCCTTCAATGTCGAGGAACAGAACGCTCACATCTTTTTTCTCTTTTTCCTGACCCAAAAGCGCCGGGTCCTTTTCCGCCAGCTTTAATACGGATTGGGGAACGAAAGGGGAAATGTCACTGAGCATTTTGCTGATCTTGACTTTTTCTTCCGTCATTTCCCAGTGGTTTTTGGCTTGCAGCACCACGTTTCGCGCCGTTTTGGCAAAATCCTCGATGAGGAAGAAGTCTTTGGGCGTAAATCGGGTTCCCGGTTTTCCCACCACGCTTACCACCAGCAACACTTCATCCCCTAATAACGCCGGAACGGCGGCTTCAGGTCCCACACGAACCATGGTGCCGTTCTCCCTTTCGATGGGATCGCTTTCGGGAACTACCACCATATGCCGCTTTTCCAAAGCCTTTTTGATGACCGGGCGGCTTCGTTTGCAGGAGAGGCAGTTCACGGGGCGGTCGTAGAGAATGCACTGCAGGGGTCGGGTATACTTTTTCGCATCCGGGTCCATCAAAAGGATACGTGTTTCCATTGCCGACGGAATCTGGGCTCTCAATTCATCCCGCATTTCCTGGAGGATCTGGTTGATTTTAACCAGGGGCACGATTTTTTCATCCAACCGGGACCGCGCTTCAAATCTTTCCTTGTAATATCGTTCCATTTAGATTTCTGACCGGATCCTGATTTCCCAAAAGCGGATGCATCGCTTCTCTTAGACAATTAAATGAAATTTTTCTGGTAAAGTACCAGATATTCCGGTAATAAGGAAACAAAAAACTGGATAAATATGGTTTCCTTTCAATGAAAATTTCACCTTATTTCATTAGTTAACTGGAAAAAGAATAAAATGAAAAAATTAAAACTGATTTTTTTATGTCTTCTTTCCCTCGGCCTCTTTTCATGTTTAGAGAAGGAAAAGACCGAACAGGCCCCCGCACCGCCGCCGAAAGTGGCGGTGTACGAGACAAAAGCCCGTGAGGTGCCTATTTACCAGGAGTTTGTGGGGCAGGTTTACGGGTTTAAGGATATCGGTATTTCCGCACGTGTGGAGGGCTATCTGGAAGGGATCCATTTTGAAGAGGGATTTCCCGTGAAGAAAGGGATGCTGCTCTATACGCTGGAAAGTCAGCAGTTCGAGGCGGATGTGGCGGCCAAGATGAGCGGCGTTGCGGCTGCTAAGACGTTTACAACCGAAGCGAAAACCTATCTGGACCGTATTAAACCGCTGGCAGCGGAAAAAGCGGTCAGCCAGAGCGATCTGGATTCGGCCCAGGCCCAGTATGATGTGGGGCTCTCACAGATAAAGGCGGCGGAAGCCAATCTTCGGGCCGCAAGAATTCAGCTGGGATATACCAAGATTTATTCACCCATCTCCGGGATTATCGGTAAGACCAAAGCCAAAGTAGGGGATTTTGTGGGCCGTCAGCCGAGCCCTATCATCTTAAACACCGTGTCCCGTATCGATACGGTACTGGTGCAGTTTTTTATCACAGAAAACCAGTATCTCATGTTTATGCGGCGCTATTCCGAACAGATCAACAACAGAGAATTTAAAGAGGCGGAAAAGGCGGATTTAGAACTGATTTTGTCTGATAGGTCCGTATATAAGCACAAAGGCCGGGCGGATTTTGTCAACCGGGAAGTGGATCCCCAGACCGGTGCACTTTTGATTCAGGCATCTTTTCCCAACCCCGACGAACTGCTTCGGCCGGGCCAGTTTGCCAAAGTGAAAGCGGAAATCACAGTGGTAAAAGAGGGGATTCTGATCCCCCAGCGCTGCATTGTGGAACTCCAGGGAACCTTCAGTGTCTATGTGTTGGGCGCCGAAAACAAAGTACAGGTGAAAGAAGTGA
>Ga0233431_1004877_pt1 | contig 13723 bp, 15 predicted proteins | sample SI_118_April2016_FD_179867 | JGI IMG/M metagenome (GOLD analysis project Ga0233431, IMG submission 179867) | Seawater microbial communities from Saanich Inlet, British Columbia, Canada - SI_118_April2016_200_MG | ecosystem: Environmental > Aquatic > Marine > Inlet | place: Canada: British...
GGATATATTACTTTTTTTAATACCATGGCGGAGTCTATCTCCGGATACGACCGGAAAGAGGTACTGGGAAAACCGTGCTCCGTCATTTTAAGAAAGGATGACGGGGAGGACACCGCCCTGTTGCTAAAATCCATATCCGATGGAAAACCCCGATCAAACAAGAATGGTCTCATGATGACCAAAGACGAGAGGGTTATTTCTGTCCAAGCCAATTACATGGCCCTCTTCAATGAACGGGCGAGCATTGTGGGCGGCCTTGCGACCATCGTTGATCTGTCTTTGATTCAACAAATGAACCGAGCCATCAGTAACCGCTATATCTTTGCCGATATGATCGGGAAAGCCCCTTCCATGCAGAAGATATTTGAATTTGTGCCTGTGCTGGCCGCCAGTGAGGCAACGGTGCTGATTGGCGGCCCCACGGGTACCGGCAAAGATCTCCTGGCCAAGGTCATCCATAACATCAGTCCGCGCGCTAAAAAACCCATGGTCAAAGTAAACTGTGCGGCCCTCCCCGACAACCTCCTGGAGTCTGAGATGTTCGGTTATGCAAAGGGGGCATTTACCGGGGCTGACCGGGATAAACCGGGGCGGTTTCAGGAGGCCGATGGGGGCACCATCTTTCTGGATGAAATAGGGGACCTTCCGCTCTCGCTTCAGGCAAAACTGCTCCGGGTCCTGGAAGACCAGGAATTCTATCCTCTGGGGAGTCGCAAGATGACAAAAGTGGATGTGCGGATTGTTGCGGCGACCAATCAAACCTTGGAAAAGGAGGTGGAAAAAAGGAGATTCCGTGAGGATCTCTTTTATCGCCTGAACGTTTTACGGTTGGAGCTTCCCCCCTTGCGGGAAAGACGAGAAGATATTCCGTTACTCATTAATCATATCATGAAACAGCGAAGCACCATGTTACGGGCTCCGGCCAAGGGGATCTCTGAAGGCGCAATGGCGGTGCTGCTCAATTACGGCTATCCGGGGAATGTGAGGGAGCTTGAAAATATTTTGGAACATGCATTAATCATATGCCAGGATGATACGATAGAGCGAAAACACCTGCCGCATTTCCTCCAAAAAGAGATCTCTCCTCTGGAATCACCGGAAGATTCCAGAGAAGATTTCCCTCGTATCACCCCTGACAATGAAAAGCACCGAATTCTTCAAACCCTGAGACGGTTTGACGGGCATCGGGGCAACACGGCACTGGAACTGAATATGAATCGATCTACCCTGTGGCGTAAGATGAAGAAATATGATCTGTCCTCCCGGAACCTTTCCTGAACCATTTTAAGGGCCTCGCCCTTCCTTCGTGGGTAGCCTGGTCCAAAAGATTGAGCGATCTGTCCACACAATATGATTATGACACACTTAACGATTTGTTGGCATAGTGCCCGTCCACAAATGAGGATATTTGTTCGAGTCCAAGGAAGGCGAAAATTGTAACCACAGGAATACATTTCAGGTATTTCGAGGATTACATTTTTGGTTTGACGCCGAGATTGGGTAGAAAGTGGCCTTTTGCAAAGGTCTCTTTATGCACCTGTATTATCAACAACAAACCGGATTTATTTTGAGCACAGGCCCAAAATAATGGCTTGACAAAAACGTCTGCAAGCTTAGGTTATGAGCGCAGGCCCAAAATAATGGAGGTGCACATATGCCCAGACCCAGAAAACCCCGCTTTGTGCAGAGCGGACCGGCGGCGAAGGTTTTCAAGCCGAAAGGGACACCTGCAAGCAGGCTCGACGAAGTGGTGCTTCCGGTTGAAGGTCTTGAGGCGCTTCGGTTGAGTGATCTCGAACGGCTGGATCAGCAAACCGCTGCCAATCGAATGAACGTATCCCGACAGACGTTTGGCAGGGTACTGGCCGAAGCCAGAACCTTGATTTCGGAAGCCCTTGTGATGGGAAAGATGATCCGGATCCAAGGGGGTGTTTACGCCCTCCCCGGAATTAAGGGGTCCTGCGGAAGGGGTCGTCAAGCGCATCATCATCGTGGGCCAATGAAAAAATGTGAAAAAAGCTGAAAGGAGGTGATTGTTATGCCGCAGCAAGATCGAACGGGCCCCATGGGACAAGGCCCAAAAACGGGACGAGGACTCGGCAAATGTGGAAAAGTCGAAAGTGTTCAGGGATCGAATGGCGTTGGTCGCTCCGAAAATCGGATGGGCGATGGAACCGCCACGGGAAGGCGGCGCCGTAAAAGATGCGGCGGTCGCAATGGCCGCTGTCGTTCTTGAAGTTTTCACCATTTGATTTTTTCGAAAGCGAGGTGTAACTTCAGTCTTCGTTACGGTAACGGCTCATTCAGTTCATTTCAAACGGCGGGAAAGGGTTTCCCCCTTCCCGCCCGGCAAAATTTGCTTATGTGACTTTTTCACAATGTTATCAGGAGACAGACGCGTAATGGTTATGAGCCGGTCAACTGAAAATCAGACGGAAATCATTCTCGATAGTATCGCCGATGGGGTTTTTACTGTCGATATGGATTGGAAGGTTACCTCGTTTAATCGAGCCGCTGAAACGATCACGGGGATAAAGAAGGAAGAAGCCTTGGGGCGCCATTGCTGGGAAGTTTTCAGGGCCAGCATTTGCGAGAAAGAGTGCGCTTTGCATCGAACCATGGATACCGGGCGGCAGATCATCAACCAGTCTATTTTCATTGTCAGTTCGGAAGGTGAGCGTATCCCCATCAGTATCTCGACAGCCATTTTGAAAGATAAAAAGGGGAATGTCATCGGAGGTGCGGAGACCTTCCGGGATTTGAGTCTTGTTGAGACATTGCGAAAAGAGCTCTCGGGGAGACATTCCTTCCATGATATCATCAGCAAAGATAAGGAAATGTTCCGGCTTTTCGGGATGCTTGAACAGATATCGGAAAGTGATGCGACGGTTCTGCTGGAAGGCGAAAGCGGAACGGGCAAGGAACTGTTTGCCGAAGCGATCCATTCGTTGAGTCACCGGTCGAATGGTCCCATCATCACGGTCAATTGCGGCGCTCTGCCTGATACGCTGCTTGAATCGGAACTTTTCGGATACAAGGCCGGTGCTTTTACCGACGCAAAAAAAAACAAGCCCGGGCGCCTTGCCCTGGCGAACGGGGGAACCCTCTTCCTGGATGAAATCGGAGATATCTCTCCCGCACTTCAAATAAGGTTACTGCGTGTTCTTCAAAACAAGCGCTATGAACCCCTAGGGAGTACAAAACCGGAAACGGCGGATGTACGGGTTGTGGCGGCAACGAATAAGGATCTGGCAGCGCTTGTGGCGGAAGGATCTTTCCGCGAGGACCTTTTTTACCGGATCAATGTGGTCAACCTAAAACTCCCGCCTCTGAGAAAGCGTAAAGGGGATATCCCCCTTTTGATAGAATTTTTTATCAGGAAACATGGTCACCTCAACTTAAAGGATGTTCAAGGGGTCTCATCTGAAGCATTGTCGGCCATCATGTCCCATGACTTTCCGGGGAATATCCGAGAGCTGGAAAATATCATTGAATATGCCACCCTTGTCTCCAAGGGCGAAATTGTGGAGATTGGGCAACTGCCTGATTATCTCCGTGAGGCGGTTAACACAAAAGGGGACACTGAATACCTGGAAAATCCTGAAACAGATGTCTCATGGTGTGGTCTGGAAAGCGACTTTATTTATGAGGCGTTGAGAAAAAACAATTGGAACAGGGTTGCCACCGCCGCCCAACTGGGAATCCACACAACCACACTCTGGCGAAAGATCAAGAGCCTTAAAATCCAAACGCCCAGACAGGACGGGCGAACAAAAAAGTTATAGATTGTGCCCATCCACAAATGAGAGAATTTGTGGGCGGTGACTGGATAGCATTGCGAATATGCAATACAATTTCACTTCAAACATTGCATAAATGCAATTCTATTCCGCCTTCTGCCATTCTTCTATTATTCCCTGCCATAAAAATCCTTATATTTCAATATGATGTACTTGTGAGATCCGGCGCCTCTATTTTGGCACGGGAAATGCTATTAGTGTACCATGCCTCATCAATACAGATCAGGAACATTTGGAGCCATGGGAAAACAAACGCACTGTTCGAGTACCTGCAACGGACTTTTGAAAAGGAGAGCGTTTTCGAAAGCGCTCGCAACCTTACGGGAAGGTAAGCTTCCATGAGAATAGCCCTTCCCATCTGGAACGAGAAGCTTTCGCCGGTATTGGATACGGCCTCCAAATTGTTGATTGTTGACGTGGAAGATCGGAGCGAGGCAGGCCGCTTTGAGATATATCTTGACGGACTGGATTTATCTGGAAGATGTCTTCGTATTCAGGGGATGAACGTTAATATTTTAATATGCGGCGCTATCTCACACCCCTTTGCAAGAATGTTGATGGCCTCCGGGATCGATGTCATTCCGGATATCTCGGGCCCTGCCGAGGAAATTTTAAGTGCTTACCTCCAAGGGAACCTTTTTAATTCCAGGTTTTTGATGCCGGGTAGCATAAGAAGAGTATACAATAAAAGAAATAATAATATCAGTCGTTTAATGGATATCGCAAACAAAGCGTAAAAAATACGGTAAGGACGTTCAACATGATTATCAGCATTGCAAGCGGAAAGGGGGGCACGGGAAAAACGACTATCGCCACGAATCTGGCACTTTCCATTGAGTCGGATGTTCAGATTCTGGACTGCGACGTGGAGGGACCCAATGCACATCTTTTTTTGAATCCTATCATCAGGGAATCGGAGACGGCGAAAAGCCCCGTTCCCGAAATCGATGAAGAAAAGTGTACCCTTTGCGGCAAGTGTGCGGAGATCTGCCGGTTCAAAGCCATTATTGTCATCGGGGAAGTTGTGTTGCCGTTTCCAAATATGTGCCACGGTTGCGGCGGGTGCATGAAAGTTTGTCCTGAAAAGGCCATCACGGAAACAGGTCGTGAACTGGGGATTGTGGAACGGGGTAACATAAACGGCCTTGATTTTGTCCATGGGAGACTAAAAGTCGGTGAAGCCATGTCCCCGCCCCTGATCAGGAAAGTTCGCTCTTTCACCAGTGCAGACAAAATTACCATCATTGATGCCCCTCCGGGAACCTCATGTCCGGTTATCACCGCCATGAAAGGAACCGATTTTGTGCTGTTGGTGACGGAACCCACACCTTTCGGTCTCCACGACCTTACGCTGGCCGTGGAAGCGGTCAAGATCCTCGGCATACCCCATGGATTGGTGATCAATCGCGCGGACATGGGAGATGGGCGGGTGAGAGAATATGCCGAACAGGAGAATATACCGATTTTGATGGAGATCCCTTTTTACAGAACAATTGCGGAGGCTTACTCGAAGGGCAGGCTCATTGTTGAGATCATGCCGGAATGGAAAGCAAAATTTTTAGAATTACACGACCATATCAAGCAAATGGTGGATAATCCGGGGCGGTTTTTATGAAAGAACTCGTTATTATAAGCGGAAAAGGGGGGACCGGCAAAACGAGCCTGGTCGCAGCCTTCGCTTCGCTGGCCAAAAGCAAGATCCTCTGTGATGCGGATGTGGATGCTGCCGACCTTCATCTGCTTGTGGAGCCCCGGATCGGGGAACGCCACGATTTTCATGGGGGCAACACGGCAATGATAGAACCTGAGCTATGTACTAAATGCGGATTATGCAGGGATCTCTGCCGGCGGAATGCCATTGGCGGAAATTTTATTGTGGACGGCCTTGAGTGTGAAGGCTGCGGTGTCTGCTGGTATTTCTGCCCTGAAAAAGCCATTCAGTTTCCGCTGGATACCTGTGGGGAATGGTATGTCTCCGACACCCGTTTCGGTCCCATGGTCCATGCCAGATTGGGCATTGCCGAAGAAAATTCTGGAAAGCTGGTGACACTGGTGAGACAGGAAGCAAAAAAACTGGCTGAGGAAAAGGCATTGCCCTTGATTATTACGGACGGTCCTCCCGGGGTCGGATGTCCGGTCATTGCATCCATCGGCGGTGCTTCAGCGGTGCTGATTGTGACGGAACCCACCGTTTCGGGCCGGCATGACATGGAGCGTGTGGCACAATTGGCCACCCATTTTAACATCCCAGCCATGATGTGTGTAAATAAATTTGATTTGAATCCCGAACAGACAAACGGCATTGAAGAATTTGCCAGGGGGAAAAATATTCATGTTTTGGGAAGGATTCCTTTTGACCCTGTTTTTACAAAATCCATGGTTCAGGGGCAAACGATCTTTGAATACGATGGTGATTCCCAGACATGCCAAACAGTGACGGCGGTATGGGAACATGTCTATAACAGAATGGAAATACAACAATAGATTTTTCAAACACAATTTTCAGGAGGGTATTTTATGAAAAACGGGAGAATAGCTGTTCCTTCAATGGGGATAGGAGGCCTGGACGGCCAGAGGTCGGGTCATTTTGGTCATTGCGATGTGTTTACGTTGGTTGACGTGGAAATGGGACAAATAAAAACGGTTACAACTCTTCCAAACCAGGAACATGTTCAGGGGGGATGCATGGTGCCTGTAAATTTGCTGGCTGAGCATCAAGTGAATGTTTTGATCGTGGGAGGAATCGGCATGCGGCCACTGATGGGATTCAGGCAGGTGGGTATAGATGTCTATCATGATGGAACACGGCCTGAGATAGGACCGGTTGTCGAAGACCTGATCGACGGAAATCTGCCCCTGATCGGGGACGACCAGGTTTGCGGGGGAAGTGGTGCGCATTGAGTCGACCATGCGGAAGGTTCGTTCAACGCCAAGGGCTTGTTTATTGTGTGAAAAATGAACTTTAATTCATTCTCATCAGAAGCGGGATTATAAAATGGCACAAGAGCAAATGGACAATCGCCAGTCCAAAGGGGATGAGTATTGCATGCTGTCCCAGTCGGGGTACTCAGATAAGGCGATCAAGTATTTTCAGGATAGAGAAAACATGGGCGTTATTGAAAATGCCGATCAGGTAACCGATCTGACAGGTCCTTGTGGCGATACCATGAAGATATCTCTCAATATCGATGAGGGTACAATCAAGGACGCCAGGATACAGGTTTTCGGCTGTCCGGGAGCCGTGGCTTCCGGCTGCGCCTTGGTGAGTCTTGCCAAGGGGAAGGGCCTGGAAGATGCGGGGAATATTGATCTGGATGCCCTTTATAAAGAACTTGAGAAAATGCCTGACCAGAAAGTTCACTGTGCCAGGCTGGCAATCAAGACTTTACAAAAAGCACTGAAAGAATATTCCCGGAAAAATATTAATAGTTGGTAACGCGGAATTAACCCGCGGGAGGTAAAAATGAAAATAGCCGTGACGTCAAAGGGTACTACGCTCGATTCAGCGGTTGATCCACTTTTCGGAAGAGCCGCGTATATTCTGATGGTTGATACCGAAACCCATGCGTGTGAAGTGCTGAACAACCTGGAAAATGTCAATGCCCTTAAGGGCGCCGGGATCCAGGCCGCCGGGATGGTCAGCAAAAAGGGGGCTGAGGTATTGCTCACCGGTCATTGCGGCCCTAATGCGTTCAAGGCCATGGCGGCTGCCAAAATCGGGGTGGCCAACGATGCTTCCGGATCGGTCAAAGAGGCCATTCAGGGCTATCTGGACGGGAAATTGCCCCTTGCTGATAAGGCCAATGTTGAAGGGCAGTGGTAAAGAGAGCTATGCCCCTGCAAATGAGGGAATAGATTCTTCGTGGAATATACAGGATGCTTATGTACAAATTACTATTGGTAACGGCAAATAAGGACTCATTTTCCGATTTTGCTTCAACCTTTTCAAAACATTCTGTTGTCGAGTTGTCATGGGCTGAATCCGGTGGCGCGGCTCTGGATATGGTGGAAAACAGACCGATAGATCTGGTGGTTGTGGACGAGGACCTGGGTGACATGCGTGGACTGAAACTCGCGTTTCAATTGCTTTTCGTCAACCCCATGATCAATTGCGCTGTTGCAAGCGACCTTTCGCACGAAGATTTTCATGAAGCAAGTGAGGGTTTGGGACTGATGGCGCAATTGCCCCTTCAACCGGGTGCGGAACAGGTGGATAGCCTATTCCGTCAGCTGAAAAAGATAAAAAATATTTCAGGTTGAGTGTAACGCGAGCCGCAATTCTGGTTCCCGACCGATCTTCGGGAAGCAAACGTCTGTTCCGAAACATTCAGGACCATTGCGTTTGTAAGAGCAACTGGATACACTTATACAATTCAACGATCAGGGGGAAAAACTGGACGGGTAAGTTCTCGAAAAAAACAAGAGAAATTATGCCTAAGCAAAACAACAACAAAAAAGCCTTTAGTGCCCCCGAGAAAATGCCATTGAATCTGGCCATCGTAGGGGGAGGGCGAACCTGCAAATTCTTTCTGGAGCTGCTTAAGCAAAACGCCCTCCCTTTTCTGGATATCAAACTGGTGGGTGTCTGCGATATAGATCCCGAGGCTGTAGGGCTTAGGCTGGCAAAAGAGATGGGGATCTATACCACTGACAACTTCACCGACCTTCTTGCGATCAAGGATTTGAGCTGCGTTATTGAGTTGACCATGAGTAGAGAGGTCCTGCTCGAGCTCTTACGTCTCAGGCCCAAAGGGGTCGGGGTGCTGGAACACAACTTCGGCAAATTGTTGCGGCACCTGTTTGACATGGATCAGAAGTTAAAATCAACAGAGCAGCAGGCCGAAATTGATAAAGTAATCTCGGATTTTTTATTGCAGCATACCAATGAAAGAGTCCTGCTCATACAGCCTGATTTTGTAATTGTTGACGCCAATGAGTCCTACCTGGATGCGGCACCCAAAGGTGGGAATGAGGTGATAGGGTCACATTGTTATGAAGTCAGCCATGGGCTCAGCTCCCCTTGTCACATTTCACAGCCAAACTTGGGATGCCCCTTGATGGAGACCCTCGAAACCGGTAAGTCCGCCCAGTCCATCCATGAACATATCATCAAAGGAGGTGGAGTAACATATTGTGACATGGTTACCTACCCGGTCAAGGACCTGCATGGCGAAATCAAGATGGTCATTGAGGTATGGCGAGACATCACCCAAGAGGTTTCGTCCAAATTGGAAAGACGGTCCGCGGCATTGAAAAATGATCTCAACAAACTGATTCAGGAAGATCGAATGATTTCCCTGGGGAAACTGGCGGCCAGTAGCGTTCATGAGATTAACAATCCAATCCAGGGGCTATTGACTTTCAGCCACCTCATGCAGGAAATATTGAAAGAAGGTGAGCCGGGCCCGGATGATCTGAAAAAATTCCAGGGATATCTCTCCCTCATGAGCGAAGAACTGGAAAGGTGTGGTGACATTGTCTCCGGACTCCTCTCTTTCTCCCATGAGACCGTGACGGAATTTAAAGATGTTGATATCAATGAGGTATTAGAACAGGTCACTAAGCTGACCCAACACAGGATGGAAATCCAGAATGTGGCATTGAATACCCAATTTTCCCCCGGTCCGCTCATAACCCGTGGGGACGCAAACCAGCTCCAGCAGTGCTTTCTCAATCTGATCTTCAATGCCATTGAGGTCATGCCGGAAGGGGGGCAACTGAGTCTGGAATCGCGCCCTGACAGTTCCCGTGAGGATGCCCTGATAACGATCAGGGATACCGGGTCCGGGATAGACAAGAAGAATCTGGAACATATCTTTGATCCCTTTTTCACCACCAAGGAGACAGGAGAGGGCACCGGCCTTGGATTGTCAATTGTATACGGGGTGGTCAAGGCCCACGGAGGAAGCATCAAAGTAGATAGTCAGGTGGGAAAGGGAACCTTTTTCAACCTCAGGTTTCCTATCCGGTAATCCCTTATGGGCAATGATGGAGGAAGGCCGTGAATGAAAAAATGAGCATACTTATCGTGGACGACGAAAGGATTGTTCGGGAATCCTTTTTCCACTGGTTTGAAAAGTCAGGGCACATGGTGGACACTGCTTCGTCAGGCTCTAAGGCACTGGAGAAATTAGAGAAACTCCCTTTCGAACTCCTGTTCGTGGACATCAAGATGCCGGGAATGAATGGCATTGAACTGTTGGGCAGGGTGAAGGAGGAATACCCTGACACCATTGTCATCATCATGACCGCTTACGGGTCCATTGAGACGGCGGTAACCGCCATGAAGATGGGAGCCAGCGACTATCTGCTGAAACCTTTCAAACCGGATCAGCTCTCCCTGGTAATGGAAAAGGTCTCCCGTCAGCATAAACTCGCGTCCGAATACCACTACCTCAAAGTACAATTGGAGGAAAAAACCCGTTTCGATAACATCATCGGACAGTCCCCTCCCATGGAGGATATTTTCAGGCTTATCCCGGAGATTGCAGCGAGCGAATCTTCTGTCCTCATATTGGGAGAAACGGGTACCGGAAAAGAGTTGGTGGCAAAGGCGATCCATGCCAAGAGTAGACGATCCAACGGTCCTTTTATCGCCATTAACTGCGGCGCCATCCCGGACACCCTCCTTGAAAGTGAACTCTTCGGGCATCAGAAGGGGGCATTCACAGGGGCTACGCATCATCGGAAAGGGTTCCTGGAGGTTGTTTCAGGAGGGACTCTTTTCCTCGATGAAATCGGGGAAATAAGCCCGAAGATGCAGGTGGATCTGTTGCGGGTATTGGAAGAAAAGAAGATCACAAGGATCGGGGAGAGAGATCCCATTGATGTGGACTTTCGGCTCATCTCTGCCACGAGGCGGGATCTGGAAAAGGATGTGGCCGAAAGAGGGTTCCGGGAAGACTTCTATTATCGTGTGAACGTGATCATCATCCGTATGCCTCCCTTGAGAAAAAGAAGCGAGGACATTCCCCTGCTGGCCGAGCATTTTCTCCAGAAATACTGTCATGAGACCACCAAGAAGGTGGATCATATATCCCGGGATGCCCTTGCGCTTTTGAGGGGCTATGACTGGCCGGGGAATGTGAGGGAATTGGAGAATGCCATTGAGCGGTCTGTGGTGTTGTCCAAATCCAGGACCTTGGGGGTTGAGGATTTCTCATTCCTCAGTCCCGCATCATCGGCTGTTTCAAGGCACGGTTCTTTGCGCGAAGTGGAAAAAGCGCATATTCAGGAAACCCTGACTGAATGCGGGTGGAACGTTACAAAGGCCTCCAAGATCTTGGACATAAACCGCGTAACCTTACACAAGATGATAAAACGGTACAGTTTGCAAAGACCTGCCTCCTGACCTAACATTTAGAGAAACCCCGTTAATGAACGAGCAAAGCGGTACAAAAATGCGGGTCGGGGTGGTGGCCCTCGGGAAGATTCCCGAAATCATACCCAAATCCATGGCAGCCCATATCTCCGGCTATCTTAATCTCCATACAAACGTTCTTCCCGCCCTGGAACACCCCGCATATGCTTTTGACAAAGAACGATTGCAGTATAATGCGGGGATTATCCTGAAAAGCCTTGAGCAGGAACGCTTCTCGGATTACGAAAAAATAATTGCCGTGGTGGCGGTGGACCTGTTTGTCCCCATATTCACCCATGTTTTTGGGGAAGCAAGGCAGGGGGGGAAATGCGGGCTGGTTTCCGTCTACAGGCTGAATGACCCGCAGGACGATTCGGCGCCCCCGCCCCCTCTCTTACTGGAGAGGGCCGCCAAGGTGACCCTTCATGAAACAGGACACCTCCTGAATCTGGTCCACTGCACCGATAGTAAATGCCTGATGCACTTTTCAGGTAAGTTAGCGGATTTGGACAGGATGCCTTTTTATTTTTGCAGATACTGCCTTGCCTATCTTCGGGATTTCCGCCAAAAACCTCCCCCCGCCGCTCCGGTATAGGAGGTCTGATCCAACCCTGAAAGGGCACTACATATTAGCCCAGGGCAACGCCCTGGGTGAGGAATTAACAACAATATCAGCCCTGAAAGGGCGTTACATAAATCAAACCAGCATGTGTATCCTATTCGTATCATGTCACGCCCTTACAGGGCTAAACGATCCTTGCAACCTGTTCCCAGGGCGTTGCCCTGGGCTGGTATGTCACGGCCCTTCAGGCCTCTGAACCATGCAGCCTCCCCGTCGACTTAAAATATCCCGCACTTTCTCAAATTGAACTTTTTTTTCGTTTCCCCATCTAAGTGGGCGAAGTTAGGACCAAACCCGTACGTTACAGCTTTTCAGTACCCAAAAAGGTCGTGGCGAGCGTATCCCAACCGACATCCGGAAAGGCACCAAAAAAGTCGCCGATCGGTTCACCACCGGTAGATGCCAACTGTTCGTATTCTGGGCCCAGAATGCCTAAAAGCTTCTGACCCTCCTTTTCAATCCACTTGAAGCTCTCATCTTCAAAATAGAGCCCCTTCAGATTCCGTTTGGGGAATTCCGGTTCCATCATGAACAGCCATCCTTGTTGATAGGGATCATGATGGGTGATCTCAGGGTCGTCATTTGCCCTGTGGTTTACAGCGATAACAGTGCCGGTTACAGGGGCCAGAACCGCTGCCTTATGGTCATCCCTTCCGAAGGTCCAACCGACCTGGTTTTGATTTAATCCCGCTCCCAAAGGAGGAAGGTCTAAGGACTTGGCGGCCCCAAAAAGCTTTACAATAAAATCATCAAACCCCACTCTTACACGCCCACCGTGTTCAAACCGGGCCCAACTGTGTCCCATATGATAGTAGTAGCCTTGCGCCATCCGATATCCTGAGGCCAATTTGTAGTTGGACGCATCGGTGGATACCTCAAAATCGAGTTCATCCAGCATCTGGTCGTAAGCACAGTGATAGCATTCGTAGTTCTTTGTACATATCTTGGGGGCGCTGACGTGGCCTGTGAGGACATGGCGGCAGGGCCTTTCGGCGCCATGGAAATCTTTGTTCAGGTGCTCTACCCAACCGGGCTGTTTCTCTTTATCCTGTGCAGGAGACTTGAGGCCCATGGCCTTTCTCATGCCTGTGTCGAATGGACAATTGTAGCAGTCATAGGCATTGTCACACATTTTGAAATTGATGACACCTGCTTTCATCCATATGCATTCCTTCTCCAACACTTGAAAACCGATGACCGATTTTTGCTTGCCCTCCCCGTTCTTCGCTCTTTTCTCTTTCATCTCAAATACCTCCTCTTCGTCTGAAAGCTGCTTTTCTATGATGGTTCATACATCAGGCTGCTTCAGCCAAAATATAACCCGGTATTTCAAGCGCTTTCTTTGCCATTGCGCACCTGTCTATTTCATCAAGCCATTCATTAAAGCCGCAATGCCAACACTCATAATTTCGGGTGCAGCTTTTTGGAATCCGCCCCTTTTCCGGATGGAGGCAAAGACCGTATGAGGTTTCAAGCCCGGTTCTTACATCCTGAATATTTCTTCGTATTTTATTTTCCATTGGATTCACCTCCTCTTGCATTCTGTCAATGATGCGGGGGGCTTTCGCCGCTCAGCATCCCCATTGTTAACCTCTGAAAGTAGCAATGGGTGTGCCAAACGCTTAAATTCCACATGAAGCTAAAGGGTTTCTATTTGAAATCATTGCCAATTCTCTAAAATTTTGTTTTCGGTGTGTTTTTCAAAGCCATTCGGGTAAGGGGGACAGAAACAGCCAAAATGGCTACACCGTGAAGATGAGCAACCGAAATTTGCAGGAATATGCGTGTAAAATCATTATGTTAAGCGCCTGTTTAATTTGGCTACACTGGGTGTAGCGTTTGGTTACTATTGACGGTTACTGGGCAAGGAAACAGATCCAAGCGATTTATAGTGCTTCGCAAATGAATTGATACCTTTTGGATTCAGCCCTGAAAGGGCTC
>Ga0233431_1004879_pt1 | contig 13719 bp, 10 predicted proteins | sample SI_118_April2016_FD_179867 | JGI IMG/M metagenome (GOLD analysis project Ga0233431, IMG submission 179867) | Seawater microbial communities from Saanich Inlet, British Columbia, Canada - SI_118_April2016_200_MG | ecosystem: Environmental > Aquatic > Marine > Inlet | place: Canada: British...
CAACAACTGCAATATTTATTTGTTTATTATTAATAATAGTCATTTATAAAGCTTCCTAGATTTGTAAGACATTAAAGAAAATTATATACTCTATCAGCATGTTTTTTGTAAAGTTATAGCGCAACTTAACACTAAAAATAATTTTTAACATTAAACTTGTTTAAAAGAGAAATCAATCCTTTCTTTACACATATTTCAACATTTTCACTGTATCTACTTTCTTGATTAAATATATGAAGCGCTCTGTCAACCTCATAACCGCCATCTCGCACTGCATTTGCATCTGGTATATAGCCAACCATTCCATTTGAATAACCAGCAATTATAAATATCAAATTACTCTTTTTAAAGTAAGACTTGACCCACAATGAATAATATGAAAACAATTCTGCATTGGATGTAATAATCATTATATTCGGCTTTAAAAATACTGCACTTAATGATAACTTTCTAACCCCATCAATTGTAGGTAGATCTACCTCAACATTATTAAATAATATTTGTGTTATATTGACATTTTTTATCGCATTGAAATTATCAACTGCATCTAACAATTTACTTGCATAAATATTAACATTATTAAATGTTAACCCCTTCTTGAAATGATGTCTATCAAAAATCATAAAATATATATTCTTAAAGAGAGATTGAGATTTGTTATAACCTTTAGTAACAATGTTAGCCTTTACATCGCCAGAGAATCCTTGCATAAAACACGTTACAAAACTCTCCCCGTACTTGCACACATTTAATCTGGATATATGACCGGGATAATCAGCAGATAAATATCTCCTATCGACAAGTGTAGGGTGTGCAGCATAATTCATCAGACAACCTATGGGGGGGCCATCATAATTGTAAAAATAAATTGTAGTTATTTCATTGTCAATATTAGCTTTTTTATTTGGCCTATTTAATGTTTTTTTACTAAAAACTAATTTTTTAAATGAATGCAAGTCAAAAACCTTCTTTCTTCTACTTATATTACATGTAGTGTGGCTTGTTTTACAAACAGCGTAGCAATCTAATAAATTGCCAAACGCCTTCTCAACTACAACTAAAGTTTTTTCCAACAACAAAGATACATAACCAGCATCAACAAACTCAGAATATCCAATAATATTACTAAGTTGTGGCGTACTATGTGCGTGCGTTGAAGTAATGATAATATTTTTACTATGTATTGAAAACCGGTTGTAAATAGCAGAAAAAATTTTTTCACACAGTTCTTTATCTACCCATATTAGGTCATAAACTATAAATAATACAATTTCAGTTTTTAACTTTATTAAAATTACATTTACATAAATATCATCATTTAAAAATATGGATAATTGTTCTCCTCCTAAAGAGATTACTTTTTGATCCGATAGAGGTGTAATTGAAACACGCGAACAACCAATTTTCATTTAAATAATTATATATATTAATTGCACATTAAATACGCCATAATAAACATCGCCACTATTATGCAAAATCAGTTTTTTTAATTATATATTTTATCTATAAAGCATATATTAAAAATATTTTGTTGTTATAGATAAAAATCTAAATAATTTATCACCCAAAAACCTCTGACAACTTTTTAAAATTTCTTATATAGAACATCCTAAGAAGCCTTCTTCTTATTCTGGTTCAATTTTATACTCTCTTGATACGCATCCATTGGTTTTTTGTAGCCTAGTGTTTCATGGAATCTTCGATGATTATAAAACTCAATGTAGTCATCTACATCAGTGATTAGTTCACCAATGGATTGGTATGCATTTAAATATATTCTTTCGCATTTGGCGCTTCGCCAGAAGCGCTCAATGCAGATATTATCTGTGGCTCTACCTTTGCCATCCATTGATATAGTAATGCCAAGATTTTTAAGTCTCTGAGTGTGTATCTCACTGGTGTATTGACTACCTTGATCGGTATTAAATATCTCTGGATGTGGGTATTTTGCTAGCGCATCATTCAGCACACTCATTACCAACTGAGAATCCATGGCGTTTGATATCTTGTACGATAGCACCGCTTTGCTGTGCCAATCAATAATAGCAACCATATAGACCATGCCACCTGCAATCTTGATGTAGGTGATATCAGTACTCCAGACATGATTGGCATGGTTAATATTAAGCCCTCGAAGCTTATAGGTATACTTCTTATGCTCTTTAATTGGTATAGTGGTATTGACTTGTTTAACAGCCAATACAGCCTTTAATCCAAGTTCTTGGCGATAACGAGCTACCGTGTTTAAGCTAACCTTTATGCCATCTTCAAGCAGTTGCTGGTGAACTTTCTTCTCACCGTAGATCGGTATTTGTTCAAATACTTTAGTAATGTGATTCTTAATTGTTTGTTTGGCGTAGTTAACTCTTGGCTGGTAATACAAGCCACTTCGGTTGATGCCTAGCAATTGACACTGGTGATTAATAGAGATAGAGGCTGGTGACGGCTTGAGATCAACTAATTGTTTTAGTTCAGATGAGCCCAAGCTTTTTAGCTTTTTTACCCCTCGAGGGGGTACTGAACAGAGTGCAAGCCATTCCTTCTCTACGGTTACTTTACCAACTAGTGCAGTTAAGCGCTCATTCTGCTCTTGTGATTTAATGAGCTCTTCTTTGTATTCTTTAACTACTTTAGAGGGTTCCATAGCTATCTCTGCATTAGCAAGAAAGGTCTTCTTCCAGTTCACTAGATTCTGTGGAAGAATGTTGTGCTTACTGGCAATCTCAGCCAGGGTGTTTTCATTTTGCAATAGCTCAAGCACTAGTTTTGTTTTAAATGCTGAACTGTAGCTGGTTCGTTTTTTACTCATATTTTTTACTCCGAATTGTTGGGTTAAGTTTAACTCGTTCGAAATAAGAAATTTTAGATTGTTGTCTTAATTTGTTGGGGTGCTATAAAACTCACTTAACAACAATTAGTTTCAAATAAAAATAAAAACATCGGGCAGTTAAAGGTATTATGTTTATGCTATTTTGATGCGTACAATAAAAAAAGATAGAAGGTTTAAACTTGACTATTCGTTAATAAATATAGTAGGAAATCATCACCTTACGCAACAGCTAGGTATATAAATATCATAAAAAATGACAAACACACAAATACACAATTTATTTTTCCTTGAGGTTGCCAAAGGTGATAAATTATTAAGCAATAAAGGTAAAAGCCTTAGTGTTGGAGATTATCATATAAAATATATTATTAGTGCAAATTTACCATTAACTTTACACAACACAAGCAACAAATTAGTATTCGTTCTTGGGCACCCAAGCTATCACCAAGCCATAAATAACGACAACTTTATAGTTCAATACATAAATAATAACTCAAAAGATAAATATTCTAGTATTGATGGTGAATTTCTAATAATAGAAATAGACAAGTCACAATCTTCATTAAAAGTAGTAAATTCAAGGTTTACAAATCCAACTGTTTTTTACTCTTCATTCACGGATAGGTTTGTACTAAGCACATCGTATTTCAAAATGATTAGGTTTCTTACTACAAACAACCTTGCAAAAATTAATTCACCTCCAATTTATGAATTATTAATTTTTAGAAGGTTGTTTAATAATACAACATATGATACAAGTAGTAAGCATTTACAACCAGCAAGTATATTACGCTGGAATAAAGAACTAACAATTACTAATTATTGGAGAATTACATACAAAAAAAATAAATTAAGTCTGCATGATAATGCAGTTATGCTAAACAATCTATTGCAAAAATCTATTCAATACAAAACAAGTGACAACCAGAGATACGGAATAATGCAAAGTGGAGGACTTGATACAAGACTGATACTAACTAATTTTACACATAATGCGCCCACTGCTTATACCGTTACTTACGAAAAAAATAGGGAGTATAGAGTTGCAAAAAAACTAGTCAGCTATAAACATGGCAAACATGTTTGGTTGCAAGCTAAAAATGGGCAATATAAAGATAATATAGATTTAAGTTCAAAAATTACTGGCGGAATGAATGTTGCTGATTGTATGTTTTTTGGAGATAAATACGATAGTATTATAAAGAAAGATACTGATATTTTATTTGCAGGTTATGGCATGGATTATTTTTTTCAAGGAATGTATTTGCCATACAAAATGTTTAAAATTTTAGGTGAACAAATTCCATGGTATAAAAGAATTGATAAAATAAACGGCAATATTGCAGATTATTTCATTAACAATATATCTTATCGTGCAAAAGGTCTTTCTTTAGAATCAATACTTGACAAGAATAAATTAAAAATTATGGAAGACTGGATATATAATTCTGTCAATCTGCAATACCATGATGCGAAAAAATATAGTGATAACGTATTTGATGTATGGGAGCATATGAGCTTTGGAAATCTTTCAAGACATTACACATATGGCGGTCAATTAGCAAAAATGGAATTGGCTGAATATAGAACAATTTCATATACAAACGAACTATACAAATTATATTCTTCATTACCAATAGATCAACGTTTTGATGCTCGCATTGTCAGAAAGGCGTTAAAATTATCGGATATTCGCTCATACAAATTAATGAGTGCAAATCACGGTTATCCAGCTGGATATTCATCATTTCAACGCTCAATAGCCCATATTACTAAAAGATGGCCTGAACGAATTGGCATCAAAGAGAAAGACAGCACTTTTGAGCGCACGTGGATAGATCGTGAGACAATTTTAAGAAATGAAATGCATAATCGTATATTGCAATTAAAAAAATCTGAAGTAATTGAGTATCTTGACATTTTCAATATGGATGACTTTGGTAATTTTATCAATAAATGGGGTAATGGTTCAGCTGTTGGAAATCAAACTCTAATGGCAATAATTACTATTGAGTCATTCTTTAAACAAGTTCTTGAATAACAATGTGTGGATTATTCTCTATTTCATCTAGAATTGCTTTCAATCAAAATGACATTGATATCGCAAATAAATCTATAAAAAATCTAAAACATAGAGGGCCTGATGGAAATGGTGTATGGATTGATAAAAACAATTTATATTTACTAGGTCATACAAGATTAGCTATACAGGATTTATCAGAAATTGCTAGTCAGCCAATGATCAATAACAATAACACTCTAATTTTTAACGGTGAAATATACAACTATCTTGAATTAAAAAAGAATCTTGAAAGTAAAGGGTATAGTTTTAAAGGCACTGGTGATACTGAAGTTGTTCTAGCTTCATGGCAAGAGTGGGGTGAAGATGCATTTAATAAATTTGATGGAATGTTTTCGATTGTAATTTATGATGGTATTACACTGACTGTTGCTACAGATGCCTTTGGCGAGAAAACTATATACTACAGTGAAATTAACAACAAGATATATATATCTTCAGAGCTAAGCACTCTTGTAAGCGAATTAAACTTAAAACCAAAAATAAATGATAAATACAATACGTTATTTATGATAAATGGAAATATTCCCGCGCCTGATACATTTTTCCATAACACATATAAGGTAAATCCAGCTACGATTATAAAAATACGCCTAGGGAAAGTGTTAAGTGAGCGACAGTATTGGTCACTCCCACCACTTAGCATTAACAATGCATTTCCAGTAAAAAAATTAACTAAAAAACAACTAAGAACTGTTACCGATTCTATTGTTGAAAGTATTGAGTCTAGGCTTTCATCTGATGTTGGCGTATGTCTTTTATTATCTGCAGGAATTGACTCATCACTTATTGCTGCATTACTTAAATATGAAATTGGATATGACATTGATTGCATAACAGCATCATTTGGCGACTCTTCAGTATATGATGAAAGCACTCAGGCATCTGAATTATCGAAATATCTAGGTTTAAATCATGAAATTGTTAATATAGACATATCAAAACACACTAATATATCAAATGAAATTATTGATCTATACGGACAGCCTTTTGATAACATTGCAACACTGGCCACTAAAGACATAACTTCTGCAATCTCCACTAATTACAAGGTTGGAATTAGTGGTTATGGTGGCGATGAGGTTTTTCATGGTTATGGAAAAAGCTCATACTCCTATAAATATAGATATTTAATTAATTCACATAAGTCATTTCGCAAATTGTTTTCTTATTTGAAGTTTGTCAATAGAAACTCAAAGCTATCAAGATGGATTGATAGCTTCATATCAGTTAAAGACTATGAGCAATATATTGCATTAAAATTATTTCCTAATATAAATTTATTAAGAAATCTTCCTTTTTTTGACGATATTAGTAAATCCACATACTCACAAATAGGCAAACTTCAAGAATTTATATATACTAACGAATTACAAACAGTGATGCCAAACAGTAGAAATATATCATTGGACTTGGGTAGTATGCAATCAAGTTTTGAAATTAGATCTCCTTTTTTAAATAAAAAATTAGTAAGCACATTAAACAATTATGACTATAGGTCGTTTATTGCTTTTGGACAAAAAACAGTGCTGAGAGATATATTAAAGACCTACATTCCTTCTAATTTAGTTGATAGACCAAAAAGAGGTTTTGTATTTCCAAAAGAGTGGGTAATTAATCAAAATAATACAACTAAATCAGATTTATTGCACGATTCATTCACTGCATTCATGAAAGGAAATACTCATAATAACAATTATACAAGACTACGTGTAAGGTCATTATTACTTAATAATTTTATAAAAAAATACTCGTTCAAGTAAAATTGCACTTGTTATGCGAATTCAAGACATATACTTGTTATATGTAATTAAACTATATGTAATTCAAAATAAAGAAAAAAATATGAAAAAAACAGACTTTTCAAAAGGAGCATTCTTCTTCGACAACTACTGCATTGTCCTTAAAGATATTGAGAAATTTTGCACAAACAAACTATTAATCTTTTTTATCAAGCACATACAAACACTTAATACTAAAACATTTACACTCAATATAATGCATAAATGCAGTGTGGCAAATACACGTTATGCTATTTGCTACCTCACTAGCAAATTTGGCTCGAATAATATTAATTTTGAATTTCACAAATATAAAAACAAAAATGAACTATCTAAATTAATTAATGAATATGGTTTAATTTACATAGTAAATTCAAATACTGACAATAATGAAAAAAAACTTATTTCAAATGCACACAGACATGGCTTAAAGATTGCATGGGATGAGCATGACATACGTGAAATGTTAAGCTTTAACGATCCGTTTGACCCTGGAAAGAACAACTATTTTAATGCAAGAAAACATGATAAAGGTAGGATTTGGTATGCAATTTCTGAAATAGATAGTGATTTTGTTGAGCATGTTAGGGTTGGCTATGGATCTAAATTTTATAAACCATATATAAGCAGAAGTGGCAATGCCAAAATATCCATAGGTAGAGGCTCTTACATTAGTGTTAACTCCAGATTTTTCATAGACTCTGATTTTACATTAGGAAACTTCTGTCAAATTTCAGCTGATTTTACTGCAATCACAAGGCGACATGCAATATCAAATCTATCTATTGGCAATATAGGTGGCGGAGGTATTGGTTTTTTTGGAGAAGAGGAGGATTTATCCAAGCCTATTATTGTTAAAAATGATGTGTGGATTGGAACAAATGTAACTGTTTTACCAGGTGTGACAATTGAAAATGGCTGTGTTGTTGGAGCAGGGTCTGTAGTCACAAGGGATTGTGAACCATATGGAATATATGCAGGAAACCCAGCCAAATTAATTAGATACAGGTTTTCTTCTAAAATTATTAAACTGTTACAAGATTCAAAATGGTGGGGCTGGCCATTAAAAACCATATGGGAAAATGATAAATTATTTAACATAAAAATTAATGAATTAGATGAGGATTACATCAAGGACAAGTTAAGTCAAATCTCTCACTATAATACAACTCTATAAATTTTAGCAGGAGTAAATATATGTTTATAAATAACCTACTAAATGATAAGCATGTGACAATTATTGCAGAAGCATGTGACAATCATTTTGGTGACATAAAAATAGCAAAAGAAATGGCATTATTATCAAAACTTTCTGGCGCAGATGCTGTTAAATTTCAACATCATATACCCGATGAAGAAATGCTAAGAGATATACCAATGTCTAGCAATTTTACCGAACCACTTTATGACTTTTTGCAGAAATATGCACTGTCTTTAGACGATCATAAAGAGTTATATAATTACTGCAATTCAATTGGAATTGAATATTTATGTACACCATTTAGCTATTTAGCAGCAAAACAGATTAATAAAATTGGTGTATCAGCATTTAAAATTGGCTCTGGTGAAATGACCGACACCCCAATGCTTGAAAAAATATCAAATTTTGGCAAACCTATCATTATTTCAACTGGCATGTCCACCTTTGATGAAATTGATAGAACATACAATTTACTGTCAAGCAATAACCTTATTTTAATGAATTGCACAAGTGAATACCCTCCAGTGTATGAAGATATTAACCTTGGTGTAATTGGCATTATGAAAGAAAGATATCCATTAGCAAAAATAGGGCATTCTGACCATACTCCTGATTTATATACCGCATTTGCAGCTGCCGCACTAGGGGCAACTGTAATTGAAAAACATATCACACTTGACAAAAAACTACCTGGACCTGATCAGTCTGTTTCAATTGATATGCATGAGTTAAAAGTTCTTGTAGATGGTATTCGAAAAATATCTTTGGCAAATGGTAATAAAAAACAAGTAAATAAAAATGAGAGTGAAATTAGAAAGTGGGCTCATCGCAGTGTTGTTAGTATAACAAATATTAAAAAAGGGGAAATTATTACAAACAACATGATATGGTCTAAGAGACCAGGAACTGGAATACCTTCGTGGAAAATGGATCAAGTATCAGGAAAGAAGGCGCTTGTCGATATTCCGAATAATTCTCTTATTAAGTGGAACGAAATAGAATAACGCACTTTAATACCAAATAACTTTAATTCTAATTCAAGGTATAATTCATAGCATTTGTCAACTAGTATAAATATTTTACTGCACTTGATTTGCATTTCATTATTTATAGATAAAGTAATATTCACTCCAACTTAATTACAAAAAAGCACTTTGGAGTTACTATTTATGCTATTTACTCATTAAACACTATATAACACATTTTATTTTAATTACATGAAATTACTATTTTTAACAGGATCAAGGGGCGAATGGGGTTATATTAGGCCTATTTTGAATTTATGCAAAAAAAAAGGTATTGAATACAACATATGCGCTACAAATATGCATTTACTACCATCATTTGGAATGACTATTAATGAAATTATAAAAGATGGCTTCAAGGTTGAGGATACCATACATATGGCTCTTGATGGCTATAATCATTATACAATGGTCAAATCTATGGCAGTTATGCAAATGTCATTTGTAGATATTTTAAATAGAATTAAACCTGATTGGCTTATATTAGCAGGTGATAGAGGGGAAACATTAATGGGTGCAATTACGGCTGCATATACATACACACCTATTGCACATATACAAGCTGGTGAACTTTCTGGCAATATAGACGGGCAGGCAAGGCATGCTATCGGAAAATTTTCTCATATTCATTTTGCTTCAAATGATGATGCAGCCTCAAGATTATACAAATTAGGTGAAGAAAAAAAACGAATTTTTAATGTTGGGGCTCCACAACTCGATGAAATTGTTGGTGGAAAGTACTCTTCTTTAAAGCAACTTAAAAATAATATAGGTTTAAATACATCAAAACCATATTTAGTTGTTGTACAACATCCAGTTACAGAAGACTTTACAAATGCCAAAGAGCAAATAAAAAATACAATTCATGCAGTAAATAAATTTAATATTGACAAGGTGTGGATAATGCCGAATAACGATGCTGGATCTCAATTTATAACTGAAGAAATACTTAATAGTAGAAAAAGTAGTGATAAAATATTTTACAACCTATCACGTGAAGATTATTTAGGTGTTATAAATAATAGTATGTGTTTAGTTGGGAATTCAAGTTCAGGCCTATTAGAGGCTCCAACATTGAATGTTCCTGCAATAAATATTGGAAGACGCCAAGATGGCAGGGTTAGGGGAGATAATGTCATAGATATTAAGAATTTTAGCGTTAAAGATATTGAAAATGCCATTACTGTTGCAATTAGTGATGAATTTAGAAAAAAAATTATAAATTCATCAAATCCATATGGTGACGGTCACTCTTCAGAACGCATTTTAGATGTGCTACTTAATACAAAAATTAACGACTCATTAATTGTTAAAAGACTAACATACTAAATTAACCAACTTTAAATTCTTTATGGATTATCCAGATTTTATAATATCTTCGAATTCTACAATACTTGATGCCGTTAGAAAGATAGAGTTAAATCGCTCTAGGGCGGTTTTTATTGTGTCGAATGAAAAAATTATCGGAATTCTTAGTGAGGGGGATATTATACGCGCTCTTTTGCAAGGCTTGGATATGCACTCTCAAGCTCAAAATATAGCAAATATATCATTTGCATTTATGAAAAGTAATGATATTCCTAATGCAAGTAAAATTATGGCCAAAAAAAATATAACTATAATTCCTGTTGTTGATCATAATATGAAACTTTTAAATATAATATCATTGCAAGATGTTCTAAAAAACCTATTAAAAAATAGATAACAATGAGTATTGTAATCATTATTCCTGCAAGGGGTGGGTCTAAAAGAATTCATAAAAAAAATATTCTGCCATTAAATGGAAAACCCCTTATAAACTACTCTATTGAATCTGTAAAAAAAGCTGGTTTAAAAGAATTTTTGTATATTTCTACTGATGACAATGATATTAAAAACATTGCATTTAAAAATAATGTTAACGTAATTAATAGGCCCGATTCCCTATCTCAGGATGCGTCAAGCACTGAGTCAGTTTTAATACATGCTCTAGATGAAATCAAACAACAGGATATACACCCAGAATGGGTTATGACACTTCAGGCAACATCCCCTTTTATTGGTCACAATGTAATAAAAAATACACTGAATTATATTGATAGAAATCCAGAATATGATTGCTTTATGACAGTTACAGAAAATAAGTCTGACTATTGGATCCAAGCTGATTCATCATCTATGAATATATCTAGAATATTCGTAGATGCACCTAGAAGACAGCAGGACAGACAACCTTTATGGGAAGAAAATAGTGCCATATATCTAACTAAAGTAAAATCTCTTTATGATACAAAATCTATACTTGGTAACAAAGTTTTAGGGATTCAAGTTACACCTATACAAGGGTTAGATATTAATGAGCCAATTGATGTCAAGCTTGCTGAGTTTTTTATTAACAATTTATAATATATTTACACGATTAATTATTAAAAATATGAAAAAAAATAAAATATATTCTTTAGGATTTATGGGGTATCTTTCTCACGATCCTGCTGCTTGCCTTATGTGTAGTGATGAAGATGGCAATATTAAATATATTCATTTTGAAGAGGGGATGCTATCTAGAAAGAAAAAATCTTATCAATTTCCTTTAAGAGCGATCAATGAGTGTCTAAATTACTTTGGCATAAAACTATCTGATGTAGACATTGTAACAATTGACTACATGAATAGCAAATGTTATTACAACACATCTAATTATTATAGAAAATTAATAGGTGATTATATTCGTGCAAACCTTGATATACGAGAAGATCAACTTTGCATTACTGATTCGCATCATAAGGCTCACGCCTATACTGCATTCTATCCGAGTGGTTTTAAAGATTCAGCAGTACTTTCAATTGATGGCCTTGGGACATTACAAGAGACTCATTCAATTTATTTGGCAAACAAGTCTGGCATTGAGTCAATTTATACACAACGTGGTTCAGGTATTGGCATGCTATACTCACTGATTACATACTCCCTAGGGTTTGATGTAGGTGAAGAAGGGAAAACAATGGGTTTAGCACCTTACGGTGAAAAATATAATAACATGGATTCACAACTACCTAGTCTAAAAGGAAATTATTCTGGATTTTGTGTAGATTATTCACACATTATGCAAAGATCCCCTGATCCAAAATTACTAATTAATATAGATAGATGTGGCTCCAAAGAGGATATATATACTCCATACTATTCTAGACTTGCTTTTAATATTCAGAATGAGCTAGAGCGTTGTTTAATTCACATTTGCACTGAAATAAAAAAAAGAACTGGTGCTAAAAATTTATGTATAGCAGGAGGCATTGGATTAAATTGTGTCGCAAATGAAATAATAAGAAAATCAAATATATTTGATAATGTTTTTGTGCAGCCTTCTAGTGGTGATACAGGTATTTCACTAGGTCTTTCAATGATTGGAATCGAGAGAGAATATGAAAAAAAAATGGGCAGGAAAATATCTTGGGGTAAGAACCTTAAATCATTTTGGCGGTATTCTCCTGTTAATTTCGACAAGTCAGTACTAACCTCAATCCTTAAAAAATACCATATACCCATTCACAAGACGGATACGAATAAAATTGCAAAATCACTAGCTAACGGTAAAATAGTTTCGTATTTTGAAAAAGGATGGGAATTTGGCCCTAGGGCGCTTGGACATAGATCGTTTTTAGCTGATCCAAGAAGCAAGAAAATGAAAGAAACTATGAACAAAAAAATTAAGCATAGAGAGCTTTATAGGCCATTTGCACCCATAATAATGGAACAATACTTTTCTAATTATTTCGATAGCCCTGTGCCAACAAATTCTGATATGCTTTACGCTGTAACCTGTAAACTTAAAGCAATACAACAAGTGCCATCTGTAGTTCATATAGACAATACCGCAAGAGTTCAAACTTGTACAAAGTCATCAGGAAAAATATTCGAAATCTTAAGCAGTTTTCATGACACTACAAATGTTCCAATCTTAATCAATACATCTCTTAACGATAACAACGAACCAATTGTAATGACTCCTATTGATGCACTATCTTGCTTTCTTCGTACAAGTTCTGATATTCTTGTAGTAGACAACATTACAATTAATAGAAGTGAAATACCTAAAATCGATAAATTACTACATGAAGCAACTAAAATACAAAAAAAATATATCTTTAATAATTCTGTTGATTCCATCAATAAACTACTAACAAAATCTAGTAAAAAAGAAGATCCAATTTCATTTTTAAACAGAAATTTACTAAGTAGTTTATATTTTAAAAACAACTACTCTCTTGATATGCTACAAAATTTTCTATTCTCTGATGAGAAATTATTACAAGGTAAAACCCTTATAACTGATGATTATCACCATAATATAATAAAAACATTACAAAACTATAACAAAAGAAAAATAGTATTTAATGAAGTGCTCATATTAAAAGATGAGTGGTCTAGCTTAAAGAAAATACCAAAGGATGCATATGTAATTCTGTACAATTGTTCTGCATACCTTGACAATAGTGAAGTTACAAATATGCTTCCTATTTTATCCACATGTTCTTCATTTTATACATCATCTCAAAAAAAGGCAGATCTTAATACTATAAATATCGACCATAATGATATAGTTTCCAAATTAAAAAATACTTACGAAATTGACTCATCAAAATCTATTGATGAACTATTCTATGATTTTGTTACACCTGCATTTATTGATAAATATCTTTAATTTTTTAATAGAAATTTATCACCCAAAAACCTCTGACAACTTTTTAAAATTTCTTATATAGAACATCCTAAGAAGCCTTCTTCTTATTCTGGTTCAATTTTATACTCTCTTGATACGCATC
>Ga0233431_1004881_pt1 | contig 13716 bp, 11 predicted proteins | sample SI_118_April2016_FD_179867 | JGI IMG/M metagenome (GOLD analysis project Ga0233431, IMG submission 179867) | Seawater microbial communities from Saanich Inlet, British Columbia, Canada - SI_118_April2016_200_MG | ecosystem: Environmental > Aquatic > Marine > Inlet | place: Canada: British...
AAATAATTAAAAATCATCAACAAAATTCTTTTTTAAAAGCATTATCAATCAATTTAAGATTGATAAAACTTAACCGTTTGAATAGATTTATTTGTGCGGTAACATTTAAGCCAAAGACATCTAGTTAGGAAGTTTTTTATATTATTTAAATAACTTAAATAAGTTTCATCAGTCATTGTTGTTATAAAATCATACAAAGATTCATAGCTTGCAAATTTCCTCTTATCAATAAAACATTCCTCAGGAATATGGTCCAGTATATTTGGTGCTCCCCAATAAATTGGAATACAACCTGCAAAGAAACAATCAAAAATTTTTTCAGTTATATAGCCTGGAGTATTTTTGACATTTTCATAACATATTGAAAATTTGTATTTTTCTAAAATACTTTTTTTATCAATAATTTTTCCTTTATAAGATGGATAATTTTTGGCAAACGGTTTACTCATCCATCTGTTCTTGCTCAATAAAAAATTAAAATATTTATTTTTTGTTCTAAATTCATCCCAACCTATTCCATATAAATCAAATTCGTTAGCATGGTATTTTTCAAACCAACGGATAGACTCAATTCTTTTAGAATACAGTTCAAGTGGATGTGAAACCTTTTTATTACCTGCAATAAGTGTACAGAGTTTTTCTTTTTTTTCTAAGTTCTTAGGTATTGATAATGGTATTTTATGAGTCCAATTAATCTTAAAGAATTTTTTATTATCTATAAAACTATCATTCCATGTAAAAATTTTTTTGAAATATTTGTGATTTTGAGTCTCCCAATTAATAGAACGAATTGGGCTTGATTCAAATATTATAAGGTATGAACTATTGATAGCATTATATTTTTTTATAATTTTTTTGTAATTTCTATGCAAATCAACAAAAATTAATATATTTTCCTCTTTATTACTTAAACATAAATCTGCTGTGTTAACTTCGATACCCTTTGCTTTAGCTTGTTCTTTAAAGGTATAAAATGGGTGAAATGCATTATCTCTGTTATATTTACTATTAATATCAAAAATTCTATTATTATTATAAAAATTCGACAAACAAACAAAATAAATATTCATAATTAATTATTTTTCCTAAATAGTCTTGAATATATCTTATTTAATTTATCTGGATATCTTACTATGAATTTTATAATAAAACAAGTTATTCGTAACGGCATTTTTAAAAAGTGGTATCTAAATCCATTCCAAGTAAAAATTCTTGTTATAGAAACATGATCCATAAGTATATTTTCAAATTTTTGTAATTTTTTATATGAGTGTTCAAATGTATAATAAGGAACACATTTGTCTGTCATCCAATAATCATCAGTTATAAAACCTTTTCGCTTTGCAGTTTTATATATTTCAGTTCCAGGGTAAACCCATAAAATACCAATACCTACAATTAGTGAATATTTAATTTTCTGTATTTTATTAACAAGTATTATTGTTTCTTTAATTGTTTCTTCTGATTCTCCTGGAAAGCCACACATTAAAAAAGTAGTTACGAAAAAATTAAACTTTTTTAATGTGTTAAACAAATGAACAACATCGGCAGGAGATATTTTTTTCCCAATAGAATCTAATATTTTTACAGATCCACTTTCTAAACCAAACATTATTTTTGTAAAACCAGCTTTATGCATCCAATAAAAGAGCTCTTCAGATACGGGTTTAACACGAGCGCTACACTCAAAAGTTAAATTAAACTCTAAATCGATAATTTTCTTACATAACTCAATAACTCTTGAATTATTTAATAACATAGTATCATCATGAAATTGTATATGAGATAGTTTAGGATATCTTTTTTTTAAAAATACTATTTCTTGTATTACGTTATCAACTGATCTATTTCTATATTTAGCATGACTAATAGCAGGCAGTGCACAAAAAGAACATTTAAAAGGGCATCCACGGGATGTAATCATATGGGCTGTTGTTCTTTTTTCATCCATATCAAAAAAAACTTCATGTTTTGGTCTTGGTAGTGAATCTAAATTTAGTAACAGCTCTCGTTGTGAAGTTGTAACTATCTTTCCATTGTTGCTATATGCAATGCCTTTTATTTTACTTAAATCTTTACTCTTTTCTATACAATTAAGTAATTCTGGAAGAGTGATTTCTCCTTCACCGAGAACTGTAATTATATTAGTGTATTTCTTTAAAATTTGCTCGTACATTAAAGTTGTATGTATACCACCAATAATTATTTTTATTTTTTTATCAGTTAATTTTTCTATAATGTTAAATGTTGATGTCCTATTCATTGAAAAAATTTGTAATCCAACAATTGTAGGTGCAAATTCATTTATAGTTTTGAAAAATAAATTATCGGCTTTTTGTGCATCATAGTTGTTTAAAAAAAGAGTCTTTACAGTATATCCTTTTGATTCAATAATTGAGTGTAAATATGCTAACCCTAAAGAATATGCTGAGTTTTTCTCGTGCTTATACCTACTATCATCTTCAACTGACATTGTTGCTAGTAGAACTTTCATTTTATATGCTCCAGGATAATTTTAAGTCTATTAATATAACCATGCTCTGATGCTGCTCTATGATGCCCTGCATTTTTAATTTTTTCTCTTTCTGCATCATTATTCAAATAGTATGAGATTAAATCAGCAGCTTCATCAACATTAGAGTAGCAAATAATTTCTTTGCCTATGTCAAAATAATTTTCAAGTGTAGGGACATAGTCCGTAATCTGAAAGCCACCAAAATATGGAATTTCGAAATTACGAGCTTTAATTTGGCTTTTTATTTTTCCTGAAACTACAGTTTGAGGTATGGCGCGAGGAGATGAGAAAAGATAACTTATACTAGTGTCAAGAGTTGTACTGTTTGAGATATTCAAATTTATTTTAGTTTTAGCAAATAGTTTATTCATTTCTGCACTAGCTAAAGACCCATTTTCCCAATTGTTGCCAAATGTATTGACTACAATTCCCCTTTTTTTTAGCTTACTTAGAAACCATTTTCGATATGGATGATATCCTCCAACAAAAGATATATCATAATCATAATTTTTAGATGAATTATAAATCGAATGATTGTCGATTGCTGCCCATTGTGTTAAAATTACATTGTTTTGTCCAATATTATGATATTTCTCAATAGCAAACTTATCCGTTGTCGAACACCATGTAAAATGTGGTGCATAATTTTTTGTAAAACTATCAAACCTCCATTGATCGTCGCCAAACCAGTTGAATGTTATGTATTTTGATTTAAGATAGTCTAGAGTTTTAAACTTGAATTGATTCCTAAATAGAATAAAAAAGATTAAGTCAGGTTTGCATGTATTAGCTTTTTCCATCAGTGCTTTTTGCAGCTGAGTGGTGTTGGATAGATAATCATCGTAAAAAAAGGTTACCACTTCATGACCTAATTTTTCAAATGATTTTTTAAAACCATGTAATCCAATAATATTAGGTCCTCTGGATTTTTTACCATAATCGTAATATAAGTCAACGTATAAAATTTTCATATATATAATTTAATAACACAAAATTATTGAATATTATTGATGAGTTATTTTTTTGTTCTCTCTCTTTTTAATTATTTTATTGTAATTAATCCACTTGTTAAAAATACATTTTAAATTTGTTATTGCAATTTCTGTTTAGCCTATACAAGTAACTAAAGCGCTCTTATAGCGATGTATTATTAAGATTTAATAATTTTCCAACAGGAAAACTATTTTTACTAAGATCGCTTGGTAATAAGATGAACTCATATCATTTAATTGATAAATATAATTGTTATTAGAATAATTATATATTAAGTTTGGCTTTAATATTATAAGCTAGGATTTTTTTAGCTGTTAAATATTATAAAATTTCCACTCTCACTTATTGTATACCAAAATTTTATGTATTAACTCGCCGTTAATTTTTATCAAAATTTAATTTTTATTATCTGTTAAATAATAAATTTTGGTGATAAAGTCTTTTATTGTCATAATCTATCAGGAGTAAAATTAAGAATGATAAAATTGGATAAAAATTCTAAAATATATGTAGCAGGGCATAGAGGAATGGTTGGATCTTCTGTCTTAAGGAAGTTGGAGCATGAAGGATTTAATAATATTATAACGAAAACTAGGAAAGATTTAGATCTGCTTAATACAAGCGCTGTTGAAAACTTTTTTAGAAAAGAAAGCTTTGATGCAGTGATTATTGCTGCAGCTAAGGTTGGAGGGATTCAGGCTAATATAGATTCTCCTGCAGATTTTTTATATGAGAACCTTGCTTTGCAAAATAATATTTTGCATTCTTCATATTTAACAAAAGTAAAAAGAGTCTGTTTTTTGGGAAGTTCATGTATATACCCAAGAGAGTGTCGGCAGCCGATGAAGGAAAGTTATTTGATGGACGGGAAATTAGAACCTACAAATGAAGGATATGCATTGGCAAAAATATCAGGAATGAAGCTGGCCGAATTTATAACTGAACAATACGGTATTTCAACTTATAGCCTTATGCCATGTAATTTATATGGCACGAATGATAATTATGATCCCAATAAATCACATGTTTTAGCTGCATTAATAAAAAAAATATATGATGCAAAAGATAAAAAATCTTCTAAAGTCGCAATTTGGGGTACAGGTAATGCCAGAAGAGAGTTTATGCATGTAGACGATATTGCAGATGCAATTTTTTATTTTTTAAATTATAAAATTGAATCAACATTTATAAATATTGGCTGGGGAGAAGATGTAAGTATCAGAGAATTATCTATATTAATTGCAAATGAAATCGGTTATAAAGGACAGCTTGAATTTGATTTGTCAAAACCGGACGGCATGATGAAAAAATGCCTTGATGTTACGAAGATGAAAGAACTTGGTTTTTTCCCAAAAATAGATTTAATGACAGGAATAAGGAAGTCTATTTTAGAATATTCAAATATAAAAATAAAAGGTTGATTTCTTATGATACCATTAATGAAAAATGCGTTTACTAACGAGTATGAAACAAAAAAAGCACTAGCTGATTTTATACTAAAGGCGCCAATATTGAGTATGCATGACATGTGCTTTAAGTTTGAAGAGGAGTTTAGTGCTTTTCAAGAATCACATGATGCTATATTGTTTAATAGCGGAGGAAGTGCTAATTTGGCAATGTTTCAAACATTAAAAAATTTAGGTTTACTCAAAATTGGAGATAAAATTGGTTTTTCTGCTCTTACTTGGTCTACAAATGTGATGCCTATTATTCAAATGGGATTTGAACCTGTTCCTATAGATGTTGACATCAATAAATTAAATGTTACTTCGTATACATTAGAGGAAAGACTTAAAGAAGTTGATTTAAAGGCATTGTTTATTACTAATGTATTAGGTTTCGCCGGAGATTTAGATAAGATTCAGGATATTTGTAAAAATAATAATATTATTTTTTTAGAAGATAACTGTGAGGCTTTAGGTACAGAACTTTATAACAAAAAAACTGGTTCTTTTGGATTAATGTCAAGTTTTTCTTTTTTTGTTGCCCACCATATGTCTACAATTGAGGGCGGTATGATCTGCACCGATAATGAGGATATTTCTGATATGCTTAGAATTGTTAGGGCTAATGGATGGGACAGGAATCTAAAAGCAAAAAAACAACATGAATTAAGAAAAGAAAATGGGCTTAAATCGGAATTTTTGGCTAAATATTTATTTTATGATTTAGGTTATAATTTAAGACCTACTGAGATTACAGGATTTCTTGGAGTATACCAATTACAATTTTTGAAAGATAATGTAAAAATAAGAGAAAAAAATTATTTGGAATTGGAAAAGACAGCTGAATTAAATAATGATTTTGAAAAAATAGACCATTCTCATATAAGCAAATTATCTAATTTTGCATATCCGGTTTTATGTAAAAGTGAAAAGTTGAAAAAGCGATATTTAGCACAATTTTCAGGTGCAGGTATAGAAATAAGACCCATGATTGCAGGTAATATTCAAAAACAGCCATTTTACAAGAAATACTGTTCGAGTGATTATTCCTTGATAGGGACAGACTTCATTCATAATAATGGTTTTTATTGTGGAAATTATCCAGAACTTGGACGGATAGGATTGAAAACAATAAAGAGTTCATTGCAGAAATATTAAGAATTATTATTTTATAAATACTTATCTTAGTTGATTTAATTTATAAGTAACTTTTAACTGTTTTTGAAATTGCTTTATCTAAACTCATATTTAAATTTAGTTTTAGTTGATTTTTAGCCTTTTCTATTGATGGAATATATCTTGCAGGTGTGATATTAAGGGGAGGCTTTTCTTTAACTATAATGTTTAGTTTATTATTGAAATATGAATTTACTTTTTTAGCCAATTCTAAGATTGAAACTGGTATGTCAGATCCTACATTATAAATTTCATTAGTTTTACCACTTAATAGTATAGTCATGAGCCATTCTACAAGATCTGAAGTATACATGTAACTTCTATAAGGTGATCCGTCTCCATTAATGATTATGGGAGTATTATTAATACCGTTCAGGATAAAATTTCCAATAGCAAAATGAGCATTAAGTGGTAAATAAGGACCTGTAAAAGTAAAACATCTCGCTATTGAAGTATGAATACCAGAATCTAAGCATGATTTTTCTGCTTCAAGTTTTCCTTTGCCATAACTTGTGATTGGATTGCATTGAAACTTTTCCGATATATGTGTTAGTTCTGGAGGTTGAGTACCATATACTGCACCTGAGCTTATAAATAAAAGTCTTGCATTTTTATTTGTTCTTTTGACTATACTTATGAGATGTTTTGTTCCATTTACTATATTGTCGAAAAGATCACTATTTAATTCAGAATGAGTTTCAACTTTCGTAGCTGCATGAATAACATAATCGAATGAAATATTGGCATTATTGAAGTTTTTTATATTGCCCATAATATAGCTTATGAAATTACAATTAAACTCAGGATATTTTTTTAAAAATTGATTTTTATTTCTAGTTAATACATACAGTTCGATATTTGCATTAAATATATTATTTAAATTTCGGAAAAAATGTAGTAGATTTTTCCCAAAAAAACCTGTTCCTCCTGTTATTAGTATTTTACTGTTTTTTAATTCTGATGCTAATAATTTATACTTGCTCATAATACTATAGGTAAAATTTATTTAACATTAAATACTGTTTTATTATACTCGTCAATAGGCAGCTTAGGAGTAGGGTTATCTATTGTGCTATCATATTCTACTTTTGGGCTAACGGTTGTATTCTTATCTGTTAAAAATTCCACGATACAGTTATGTGTATTTTTAAATATAGTATCCATCAATTTATTATTGGATAAGTCGTTGTTATTCAACCTAAAATATGGCAAGTCATATGCTTTTGATATTTCCTCTATATTTGGAACTGCATATCCTTTACTATGTGTAGTACCAGTCAATCTATTATTAAAATATAATTCTTGAAACTGTGTTATCATTCCAAGGCTTTTGTTGTTAATGACTATAACTTTTATCGGTAAATTATATTGACTAATAAGCATTAAGCTTTGAGTTGAAATATGAAAGCCACCATCACCATTTATTGAAATGATATTTTTTTTATTATTTGCAAATGCAATACCAATTGCAGAAGGTATGGCAAATCCCATTGGTGCTAATCCTCCACTTGTATAAAAGCTTTGATGTTTATCTATTTTTAGCCCTTGAGCTGCCCACATTTGATTTTGTCCGATATCTACTGTAATAATATCAATACTGTTGGAGTAGCTATTTATTATTTGAATTAGATTGTATGGTGTAGAATTAGATACGAATCTTTCTATTTCTTTCATTTGATTATATTTATACTTGATTTGATTAAGAAACTCGATCCATTTATTATTTACTATTAATTTAGCGTCTATTAAAGAGTTTAATTTATCTAAGAAATTATAAACCGTATCAACTATATTAATCCTATTCCCCAATCTATGATGTTCCAATTCATTTGGGTCTATGTTGATATGTATAATTTTCTTGTCATTGCTAATAAAATCATCTAGTTTTGATCCAGTTTGTCTGACATCAAGCCTGGTTCCAAGTGCTATTATTAAATCTGAATTAGCTAAAGATATGTTGCTTGACCTTAACCCATAGCTACCAATAAAGCCGTAGTTATGTTCATAGTTGTCGTGTATTATTCCTTTACCTATTAAAGAATATACGAGTGGAAACTTTGTTTTTTTTAAAAAATGAGATAGTATTTTTTTTGTCGAAGGTTCTTTACATCCACCACCAATTAAGACTATAGGCTTTTGAGCTTTTATAATCAGATGATAGATATCTTTAATATTATAATGATTACAGTTAGTTATATCGGAGGCGGGTTCTATATAATGAGTGCATTGTTCAGGGTTAATATAAGATCTTTGGATATCCATAGGTATGTCTAGTAAAACAGGACCTTTTCTACTTGATATTGCCAGTGAATATGCTTTTTCTAACTCATAAATAAAATTATCTTTATCGGATATTAATTTAGAATATTTTGTTATAGGTTTTACTATACTTACTATATCTGTTTCCTGAAATCCCTGTTGTCTTATAGGTTTATCCCATTTATATTCGTAAGTATTTACCTGACCTGTTATATAAATAGCTGGGATAGAGGCAAAATATGCATCAGCTATTCCAGTGATCATATTTGTGGCTCCTGGACCGCTTGTTGAAATAGCAACACCCGGTATATTTTTGATTAGAGCGTAGCCTTCTGCTGCAATGCTGGCTGTTTGTTCATGATAGACCTGAATATAATCAATTCCATCTTCTTTATCAATTGAATCTGTTAGGTGGGTTATCATTCCACCAATATATCCAAAAATATGCGTGATATTTTTTTCTTTTAGAAATTTTGTTAAATAGTCAGATATTTTAATCATAAGATTTTATTAATTTAGATATTAAGAGTAAAATCGTTTAAGTCATTATATGAGTTTATTATTTTATTGTTGTAAAAATTACTATACCATAATGTTGTTTTTTCAAAAGTAGTGCTTGCATCCCATTTTGGTTGCCATTTTAATTTTGTAAGTGCTTTAGAGCTGTCTAATTTTAGAAGTCCTGCTTCGTGTGGACCTTTTTCATTGCCTAAATTATACTTAATATCAGACCAGTTATCTTTTATTTTGCTAACAACTTCTCCTACGGTTAACGTATTTGAGGAATCAGGTCCAAAATTCCAGGCTTCTGCAAATTCTTTTTTCCCCTCTAGTAATTTTTGTCCTACAGATAGATAACCGTTCAGTGGTTCAAGTACATGCTGCCATGGGCGCGTTGCATTTGGATTTCTTATTTCTACTGTTTTACCTTTTGAGACTGCTTTCATTATATCAGGTATTAATCTATCTTCAGCCCAGTCACCGCCACCTATGACATTTCCGGCTCGGCAGCTTGCCAGTAAAATATTATGAGATTTGCCATATTCTTTAATATTAAAATAAGAATTTCTATAGCATGATGTGACCAGTTCAGAGCAACCCTTTGATACGCTATATGGATCATACCCTCCCATTGGATCATTTTCTCTATACCCCCAAATCCATTCTTTATTCTCATAGCACTTATCGCTTGTGATATTTACTATAGCTTTAACTGAATCGCACTGTCTACAGGCTTCAAACAGATTAGCTGTGCCGATGATATTTGTTGTTAGTGTATCTAAAGGTTCTTTATATGATAATCTTACCAATGGTTGAGCTGCTAGGTGAAATACAATTTCAGGTCTGAAGCTTTTAAAAACCTTATTAAGGTTTTCAGTGTTTCTTATATCACCTATTTCAGATCTCATGTCGAGATTAAGTAATTCGAAATGATTTGGTTTTGTTGGCGGCTCTAATGAATAACCGCATACATCGGCACCCATTTTTGTTAGCCATAATGATAACCATGAACCTTTAAAACCGGTGTGGCCAGTTATTAAAACTTTTCGATTTAAATAAATTGAATTGAAAAGTTTTGATAACTGGGTGTTGAGTGTTGGGTGTTGGGTGCTGAGTTTGTTATTCATAATATATACCTAATAAATTGACTCGAAAAGTTTTGATAACTGGGTGCAGGGTTTATTTTTCATTTGATAGATTTTTTTTGGCTGTAATAATAATTTTTGTGATAATATTTATTATGCTTTTAGTTTTATCTATTATGATATCCGCATTATTATATGTTTTCAAATAACCTGATTTATCTAAAAGTCTCAACCAGTAAAGTGTTTCTCTAGCTTCTTTGGATGCAATACTCATTTTAGCTATAAAATCTTTTTTAGTTTCTGCTGCCTGAGCTTCCTGTATATTTGCCCCAATTGATGTACCTGAACGTATTAACTGTTTAGATAAAATATATTCATTCTTATTGATAATGTATTTATATAATTCGATTATGTCTAAAGCAAATTCAAAGGTTCTTTCATCAATATTCATTTTATCTTCCTTAAAATAATCCAATTTACTATTTACTCTTATAACTCAGCACTTAGCACTCAAAACTCAACACTAAATAGTTGCCCGCAACTATTTCCAAACCTTCCAAGGTGCGTTACCGTTATTCCATAACTCTGTAAGCATATTAAATTCTCGTTGAGTATCCATGCATTGCCAAAAACCTTCATGTTTATAGGCTGACATTTTGTGTTTTGATACTGCTCTGGATATTGGTTCCTGCTCAAATATTAAATCTATGCTATTATCCATATAATTATTAATAAATGATTTTTTAAGAACCATAAAACCACCGTTTATAGTCATATTTTCTTTTTCAGGTTTTTCCAAAAAAGCATCTACATTATTATTTTTTTCATTAATTACCATTTCGCCAAATCTACCTTTTGGATGTATTGCAGAAACAGTGATTTCTTTGTTCTTTTCTTGATGAAAATGATATAATTTTTTAATGTTTATATTCGCAACAGCATCTCCGTAGGTAAGGAAAAAATCTTCATCACTGTCTAATAAGTATTTAGATGCCTTATAAACACGTCCGCCTGTCATTGTCTTTTGACCGGTATATGCCAGTGTTACTTCCCAGTCTTCTTCTTTGTGTGTATTATGGTAGGTTATATCCTTGTTTTGTCCAAGTTTAACTGTGATGTCTGTAGACCTTTCATGGTAGTTTAAGAAGTAATTAATAAAAGTTTCTCTTTTATATCCAAGACATAAAATAAATCTTTTTACACCATAGGCTGCATATGTTTTCATTATATGCCAAATTATTGGTTGAGAGCCAATAGGAACCATTGGTTTTGGAAGCAGCTCCGTTACATCTCTTAATCTTGTGCCCATACCACCGCATAAGATCATGCACGGAGGCATTTCTTTAAGTGTTGAGTTCTGGGTGTTTGGTGTTTGGTGTTTGGTGTCTGTTTTATTTGACATAATATTTAAACCTTTATGAGTATTATTTCTTTAGTTTATCAAAATCATTTTTTTTTAGTAAGAACTAACCACGAATTATACTGATTTATTTTAAGATTATCACTAAAATTGTTAACCTCAAATTTTACCATATACTAGCCACTCAACATCCAAAACTTAAAACCCAACACTCGCACGTAGTGAACCTCATTCCCATTCATCAATATGTACATTATTATAACATCTTTTTAGTAAATTTGTTTTAAAGCTATTTATAAAATCAGGCGAACCACAAATATAAAAATGTGGTTCCAGGTTATTTGGAACGGATAAAATAATATCATTAATACCAATTCTTCTATTTATATGTCTATCAGTCTTTTCCTGTGTTACATAAGTATATAGGTTATTTGATTTAAGATTGTTTAAGATGTTGTCTAAATATAATAATTCTTTTGAGGTTTTAACTGAATAAAATAGGTGGAAATTAAATAAATTATTTCTTTGTTTTAAATCTTCGATGAATGATAAAATTGGTGCTATTCCACTGCCTCCGGCAATGCATATAATAGATTTTTCATTTAAATTATTTGGCAGAAGCATATCACCGAATGCGTACTTGACCGTACATGTTGAACCTATTTTTAAAGTATCAAAAATTTTAGTAGTATATTTTTTAACTCTTCGTATAATCAGCCTAAATTCTTTATTTGATTTATTATATGCATTACAAATACTAAATGTTTTGGATTCCGGCCATATATCAGAGGCTGTTACGATATCAAGTGTTAGCTGTAGAAACATTCCAGGTTGATATCTTCTATATTTTTCAGGTTCTAAAATATACTCTCTTAAATCATCTTTATGTATGATTATATCTTTTACTATTGCATTACTTGTTGTAATCATTATTTACCGCTTCAAACTCAATTTATCAGTTTTCTTATACCACTATCACTATCCACGAATTGCACTAATTAAACGAATTTTTTATAATTAATAATTTTCATAGGCTGAAATAAGTCAAAATTAAAAACTTAACACTTTTTAAAAAACTTATCAAAGACAGATGATATATAGCTGATTTTTTTATCATTAATACCAGGATAAACGCCGATAAAAAAAGTATTATTCATTACATAGTCAGTGTTGTTTAAAGATCCTGAAATTCGATATGTTGTCTCTTTATATGCCGGCTGTCTTGTCATATTTCCGGCAAAGAGCTGTCTTGTCATTATTTTGTTTTCTTCTAAATAAAGAACCAAATCATTTTTTGTAAAATTACTATTTTCTTTTACTGTTAATAATAAGCCAAACCATGAAGGATCACTATTAGGTGTGGCATGAGGAAGAATAAGATATTCTTCATGTTTTTTTAAACATGATACTATTTTATTGAAATTTTCTTTTCTCTTTTCAATAAAAGATGGAAGTTTTTCTAATTGAGCAAGTCCAACAGCTGCCTGCATATCAGTGATTTTAAGATTATAACCTATATGACTATATACATATTTATGATCATAACCTTTAGGCAGAGAACCAAATTGCTGGGTAAATCTTCTACCGCATGTATTATCTGATCCTGGACCACAATAACAATCTCTGCCCCAATCTCTAAAAGAGGTGGCTATTTGAGCCAGTTCTATATTGTTTGTTAATACAGCACCACCTTCACCCATTGTCATATGATGTGCAGGATAGAAGCTTACTGTTGATATGTCACCAAAAGTTCCGACCATTTTGTTATTATATTTTGATCCTACTGCATCACAGCAGTCCTCAATTAGATATAAATTATGTTCCTTACAAAAATCAGATACGAATTTAAGATCAAATGGATTGCCTAAAGTATGTGCAATAAAAACAGCTTTGGTTTTATTGCTATATGCATTTTTAAGTTTAGATATATCAATGTTATAAGTACCTAATTCAATATCTACAAATACAGGAACTAAACTATTTTGAAAAATGGGATTAACTGTTGTAGGAAATCCTGCTGCTACAGTTATTACCTCATCGCCAGGTTTAAGACGTTTGTCACCAAGTTTAGGAGATGTGAGAGCTGTTAGCGCAATTAGATTGGCTGAACTACCTGAATTTACCAATATACACTGTTCCTGTTCCATGAACTCAGAAAATTCTGCTTCGAAATCTTCCGCATATCTTCCGGCTGTCAACCAGAAATCCAAAGATGAATCAACTAAATTTACGATCTCTTTTTCATCATATACACGACCTGCAAACGGGATAATATCTTTGCCAGGAGAGTAATTAATCTGTTTTTCCTTGTATGCTATATTATAATAATCTTTAACTTTTTCTAAAATATCTTTTCTTATGCTTTCTTTTGTATCCATAAAA
>Ga0233431_1004882_pt1 | contig 13711 bp, 15 predicted proteins | sample SI_118_April2016_FD_179867 | JGI IMG/M metagenome (GOLD analysis project Ga0233431, IMG submission 179867) | Seawater microbial communities from Saanich Inlet, British Columbia, Canada - SI_118_April2016_200_MG | ecosystem: Environmental > Aquatic > Marine > Inlet | place: Canada: British...
AAAGTTTCAGCTAAATTGTTAGTACTTAGTTTCTTTCCACCAAGTTGTCTGTAAGAAAAAGTACCACCAACAAATCTTTTTTTACCCTTACGTTTCAGAATTTTTCTACCCAATACACCCATACTATTACCATAAACAACATCAACAACTCCATGTTGAACAGCTTCTTCACATCGATTTTCACCTTTTTGAAGATTCCCATAATTTTGAAGAACTAGTGCTGTATATCTACTTCTCTTAAGACATGTCGGTAACCAGTATTTTATTCTAGAAATTTCTCTCATCAGTGTCCCTCGCATACTACGAATCTGATACTTAAATAAACCTTTTTGTGAATTCAAAAACTAAAAAACCGTACCAAAAAGTAAGCTAAAAACCTATATATGTCTAAAAAATAAAAACTAACCTATGTCATTGTTAGCTTTCTTTGTATTGGGAATACTTATCATACTCTCAGCTATATTCTCAGGATCAGAAACAGCTATTTTTTCATTAACAGATGCTAGAGTATTGAGTTTGAAAAAACAAAAACTCCCAGGAGCGAAAATTCTTTATATGTTGAGAAAAAATCCTAACCGTTTACTAATAACAATTTTAATTGGAAACAATGTAGTAAACATTTCAGCATCTGCAATAACAACATATCTAATGACTCAAACATTTGGTTCAATAGGAATTGGAATCGCAACTGGTATACTAACTCTAGCAATTCTTATTTTCGGGGAAATCATACCAAAATCTTTCGCATATACAAAACCAGTTAAAATTTCTTTGATAATGGCTTCATCGTTATATACCATGTCAGTGATTCTGATGCCAATAATAATTTTATTTGAATACCTAACACGTATGATGATAAAATTCCTGGGAAGAAAACCTGACAAGCGCGTAACAACTTCAGAAATAAAAACAATGATAAAACTCGGCGCAGAAGAAGGAGCGCTTAAAAAAGAGGAGGAAGAAATGTTAGCAGGGATTTTTAAATTAAAAGAAACACCAGTCAAAACAGTTATGACACCACGTTCTAGAGTAGTGGCTGTTGAAAAATCAACAATGATCGGAGATGTCATTTCAAAAGCAGTTCGTACAGGATATTCTCGTTTTCCAATTTATAACAGAACAATAGACGGGATAGTTGGGGTTGTTCACACAAAAGACATTTTACCTTACACACAGAAACAATGGCTTTCAGAACCTATCTCAAAAGCAATGACTAGCCCATTATTCGTTTACGAAAGCAAAGACATTTATTCATTATTAACAGAACTTCGAAAACGTAACAAGCACATGGCAGTAGTTTTAAACAAAAAGAAAAAACTTTCTGGAATCGTAACAATCGAAGACATTATAGAGGAAATAGTCGGAGAAATCTATGATGAGGCTGATGCACGTAAGGGAAGAAAGTAATTAAACATTATTCGAATCATTTATTTTTGATCCATCAAGTTTTGATTTTGTATTTTTTATCATATCTATTACATTATCAAGATAATTTTTAAAATCATTCACACGATGTCTATCAGCTCCATCCAAACCTCTTAAATTATCAAGTACAGTGTCTCCCAGTATATAGCAAAGTTCCTTAATAATACGTGAAGAATCATATCCAAAATCAGTTTTATATTTTTCTTATATGTGTGTTATACAAAAATAACTAGCACATCTTGCGGATTTGAGATCACCAAGAATACAACCATTATCAATTTCAAAAAATTCACAACACCCTTCCTCACCCATATTCCTACCATCTTCCCTAAATTCAGTTTTTAATTTTTCCCTTTCAATATGTATTTTATCTTTTGCTGGTCCAAAAACTCTATGGTATGGTGTACTATTTTTACAACAACCTATACCGGTTTTGTCTGATCCAAATTCACCACTCACACACCGACCACACACATCATCAAAAAACATTCCAAATATTTCATTTAATTTACTAACACATTCAGTATAGTTTGAAAATATTCTTTCAATTCGTTGATAATATGTTTCATCAAATCTATTTAGATGATTGTCCATAAGAAATAACCAAACACAAAAACATTTAAGCGCGTTTATTTTTTATCAGTTTTTTCTTTAGTCTTTTTCTTTTTGGTTACCCAAACAATATTCTTTGGATCACGGATCCTAGAATTTTTCTGACATTTACTAGAACAATAATAAAAAATTCGCCCATCTAGTTTTACGAACATCTTTCCTGTTCCCTTTTCCAATTCGTTTTTACAAAATGAACAATTCATATTCAATACACACCTTTTTTCCCACTATAACCATTAAGTGATCTTTTACCAGCACATCTTATTGTTGGCCAGTTAGAATCCATAGATGAGCCCTGAATATTTACAGTAACAGAATATGGAGTTTGATTTATAACAATCCCTTCAGGATGTCTAATTTCTCTGTCACTGGGATTTCTATTCATAATTATCTCCTCGCACCCATTCCACCAGCATTTTCCATTTCAGTTTCTCGTAGAATGACTATATCATTTTTCCGAATAGGTCCTAGAACATTTCGAACAAGAATCTTTCCAGTATCTCGACCTTCAAGAACCTTACATCTAATCTGCATTACCCCTTTTATTCCAGTTCGACCTAAAAGCTGAACAACTTCAGCTGGAAATCCATCTACCATAATTATCACTTAATTATTCTTTAGCAATTTCTTCTATTTGTTTAGCTGCGTCGCCTGCTTCTACTACTGCTACTGCTGCTGTAGAAACTTTCAATCCAACAGCTCGTCCTAAATCCTGTTTAGAAGCAACACTTGCACAAACGATTTTCTTTTCATCACAAAGAGGGTTCAAATGCATTACAACCTCTTTAGGATCAACATCATTTGCAAAAACAACTAATTTAGCAATTCCTCTTTCAACAGCTTTAGTAGTTTCATTTGTACCAATTCTTACTTTTCCAGTATTTTTAGCTACTTCTACTGCTTGCAAAACTTTACTTTCATCAACCATATCATTTCACCTCATATCATCAGATCATTTGTTTGTTATCTAAGAACTCGGAAGTAAACCTTATAAAGGTTATTTCTGGAGGTAGTTTTCTATCTGATCTGACCACAGTATCTTGGAATTTGGATGACATAGATCAGCACCTTCTTTTTTCTCTACCCATCTAACCTCTTCTAAATCATCCCCAGCTACAATATTCCCGCTTTTCGCTTTACACCTAAACCAAATAACAAAATGATCTGTCTCGCGACTTTCTCCAATTCCAAGAATTTCAAGCGGTTCAACTACAATTCCAGCTTCCTCCATCATTTCCCGAACAATAGTCTTTTCAGGTGTTTCGCCCTTTTTAATTTTCCCACCAGGAAGATGCCATTTTCCACCCAAATCACGTGGATGGTTACATTCTATTTTCTTACCAACTAGAATTTTTCCTTCCCATTCAACTATAGCAGCTGCAGCAATACTTGTCATAAAATCAACCTAACCAAAATAACTAGCTAAAAATAACAACGCAACCAAAAGCGCAATTAGTGCAACAAAAGTAGTTTTAAACAATTTCATATTAGTCATCTCCTGTAAATATTCCTAATCCACCACTTCTTAGCAAATGGGAATGTTAGGGTTGATAAATAAAATGCACCTGCTGGGATAAGAGCATTTATCCACGGATTCGAATTTTTTATAAGCTGCCACAAAACAATTACAATATATGTAGCAAGAGCAATCAGTCCTCGCCTACTATTACTAACTTCCCAAGCTTTGTCAACTTCCACTTTTTTATTTCTCTCCTTTATTTTTTGTATTTCGTTCTTTTTTTTCATAAATATCATTCACCGATGGGCATAATAAAACTTTCCATCTGCATCCCGCCGAGCAAAACCAACACGCTCGAATTGTACAGTTTCCCCAACTTTAACTTTTCCCACTCCTTTCTCAGCCACACCTTTCACTTCCTTATCCGGCATCACTAAAGTAATTTTCACACCCTGCTTAGGCACCCAATGAATTTTAGGAATTGGTTTAACTGGTGTACCAGTAACTTTCGATTTCTTATCTAAAATTAAATTACAAAAATGCATCAGTCGGATTTCCTTACCCACATTAGCGATAAAATCCGCTTTATCAATTAGGATTTTTTTAGAAACTTTCAACTTCCTATATTTTTTCTTCCCAGGATACAATGGAGCTTTTACTTCATTCTCCAATAATTTATCCAATTCAATTTCAACTGGTTCACTCACAAAAAAGTAACGATCAGATTTTTTATCTATCAGTTGCCTGTTGTAAGTTTCTAAATTATCAAAACTAACAGTAATATCATTTTTACTTGGACCAATTTCTTCCATTAATCTAGCAATTGCCTCTGGTCTAAATCCACGTTTCAACAAATTACGCGGATTTGGAATGCGCAAATCATCAAATCCTTTTAGTTCACCCTTATCAAAAAGTTCTTTTAATTTTCTTTTCTTCATCGGAATCCCACCGATACTTTTTATCCTACCAAATTGCACAAACACAGGTATATCCCAACCAAATTTATCATACAAAAACTCCTGAACCTTAGCATCATTCTCAAAACCTTTGTCACGCATAACATGTGTAACTTCAAGAATATGATCCATGACAGTACAAGCAAAATTATAAAGAGGATAAACACGGTATTTTTTACCTAAGAGCGGATGACTAGCATCTATAATTCTAAACATACTTGGATCACGTACAGCAGGATTAGGATCATCTACTCGAGTCTTTAACCTAACAATCGCCCCACCTTCTTTCATTTTCTTCATCTTCTGCCACAAAGATAAATTTTCCTGCAAAGAATTTTCCCTACAAGCACAACCCTTACCATCCCATCTATTCTGTTTAGTAACATCTTGTTTACAAGTACAAACATAGAAAATCTCCCTCTCCAAAAGTTCCTCAGCCATCTCGTAAAACTTATCCATATAGTCAGACATCTTTACCTCTTGATTGGGAACAATACCGAATCTTTTCAAATCATCACGAATAGCATCATAATATTCTAACTTCTCCTTTTTCGGATTAGTATCTTCTAGTCTTAAAATCATTTTTCCCTTGTACATTTTAGCATAACCATAAGAAAGAAATGCAGATTTCAAATGCCCTAAATGCAAAAACCCATTTGGCTCAGGAGCAAACCGAGTAACAACTTTTCCCATAACAGCCCCTTCTAATTCAGGAAGCCCCTCTCTCTGCTTTTTCACAGGCTTAACAATTTTCCCAAATTGTTTTAATTCATCAGTTATCTGATCAGAACTGAACTTATCAACTTTACCAACAACTTTCCCAATCTCTTTCATCACTCCCGGCACATCTTTCTTCCCTTCTGGCCACTCACCCAGAACCCGCCCTAACACACTACCAGGATTAGCTTTGCCATATTGCTGCGCATTTAGCAACACATGTTTTAGAATAATTTTTTTAAGATCTTTTGCCATGTCAGATTATTGACTTACTGGTTTTTAAGGATATTGTTTTTTGGTGCAGCTTTTTTGCTTTCGACCCCACAAAAAGGTGCTTATCTTCGTCCGCCGAATCTGCGCTGAGTCAATGGCCTCTCTCTTCTAACTTCTTTAGCCTCATCATCATTTGGTACAAAATCTTCTAACTTGTAAGTAAATTCTGTATCAGATTTGATATCTCCCCGAGCTTTCAACACTTCTCTAGCCAAAACCATGTAAACAGCTGCTATAGAACGACGACCTTTATTGTTACATGGGATTACAAAGTCAATATTTTTTATCTCATTGCTTGTTCCACATAAAGAAATTATAGGAACTCGCATCTTAACAGCTTCACCCAAAGCTTGTCTATCAATAAAAGGATCAGTAACTATCAACACATCTGGCTCAAAATAAGCACGAAAACTAGGATTAGTAATTATTCCAGGCAAAAATCTTCCAATAACAGCCTTTCCATTAATAGCTTCAGCGAATTTAACAACTGGCTTTTTACCTACTCCTTTTCTAGAAACAATGATTATTTTCTTAGCTTTAGCCAAAAATTTCGCAGCTATCTTTATTCTATTATTGATTTCCTGAACATCTAACACTGCTAGTCCATCTGAACGAATCTTATATACAAACCTTTTCATGTCTTTAGTTGTCTGTTTAAGACCAATATGAACCCCACATGAAAGATATTCTTCATTTGCCATACAATCAACTACACCCATCTATCTACAAGAGAATATTTAAACCTATTTTTTAAACCCACTCACTGGCCAGAAACCTCAGTTTTACGAACTCAACAACGACACCACACAGAAAGCATAAATACCTTTGCACTTTATTAACCGTAACTGAGTTATATGAAAATAAGAGACTTTTCCAAATTGCTCATATTTTTGATAGTGTTATCTATTTTTTGCCAAACATCACTTGCATTGACATTGTCTCCTACAAATATTCACCCATTAGATATTCTTTATTTTTCAGGAATCATTCCAAAATACAATGACTGCTTAGATTCCAGAGTAGATGTGCGTTTACTTTTATACGACCCAGTTCTGGGTTATCTAAAAATAAAAAATTCTATTTTTGAAAAAACACTTACAGGTGATTTCAATGTTTCTGGAAATGTTACTATCTCACAATTTTCCAATGGGCAATATAAACTAGTAGAAAATATAGCTTACCTATGTTATGATTCAGACAAATGGAAAGACTATTCAGATTGGATGGGGGACAGAATAACAGAAAATAGTTTTTCAATTACAGATCCAATATTCAAATTTCCTTCTTGGAAACAATCAATTCACAACAAAATATACAATTTTACACTTGAGCAAATCACACACATTGAGTTACTAATTCGTTATGAATACAGAATGCAATGTAAAGTAAATGACCAAGAAGTTTTTTCTCATGAGAAACCAGGATTTTTTACACAACCAATAGATATAACTCAATATTTACAAATCGGGGAAAACATAGTTCGTTGTTCTAGCCACTTGAAACCTGATTGGTATTTTACAGATATCAGTCAAGCAAGATATTGTGAACGTACCGGCTCTTGTTGGTGTATTGGAACCGAAGACTCACCAGGCGGTGGATCTTGTTCTAGTTGCTATTATTGCGCAGATGTGCCAGGAGCAGATTTTGATATTGCTATTAGAAGAAAAAACCCAAACCTAGCCCAATGGAACATAGAAAAAAATATTTACTTATCGGAATTTCCTATATCAGAAGACAGGTGGTATTCCCGAACTCCAGAATTCTATATAGTAGATGAATCCACAGAAACTTTTGAAATTAAAAAGGGTGCGATTCCTTGGTCTGGTGGTAAACAATCAATTTGGTTAAACATACAGATTCCAGAAAAAAGAAAATTGTTTTTCTCATCACCTATTTTACCCAGCTGCAAAATCAACTCTACCCAATTACTAATAACCGAAAATGAAGATAATTATTGGATTTGGAAATCCGAGGAAGTACAAGGAAACTACCTGTTAAATTGTACAATCCCACCATCTGAAGAATATCTAAACTTTTTCGATTTTAAAATAGAGAAAATATTCCCAACATATCCATTTGACTATGCGAGTGGAAACAAAGAATTAATTAATTCTGATGAATTTTCTCAATCAATATATCCAATTATTAATGCTAACCAAGACCCAAATGAAACAAATAATCAACGTCCGACAAAAACAGAGTTTGTTGTAGCAGGTCTGTCCATTATAGGAGTGGCAGGCCTTGCTTCCTACTCTGCAACTAGTAGGAGAAACACATTTTATTCTAAAATGAAATTAAGAAAACAACAATACTTATTAAATATGAATCAGCTTAACCAGCGGAATTTAGAAATACAAAAAATATATCCACAAGTAAAAGTAAAAATTGAACAGGAGCGACAGCGCCGTTATCAAGAATATCTAAGAAAACTCCAGTTAGCAAAAACATACACACAACAACTTTCAATTCTAAATTCAATGGCAAGTGATAAACTACTAGGTGAGAAATTAATTTCAGCTACCCATCAACTAAAAACAAGAATAATTTCTGAAGTAGAAAAAGAAATCAACTATACATTTGATGAATTCAATCTTTACAAGAGGAATTTAAAAAAAATAGCACACTCACCAATTGAACTGGCTGAATATTATGGAATTAATTTACCAAAAGAAAATTTACCAGAACTTTTTTCAGGAATAGCAACTGTAAACGGAAGCTGGTATACGGGAAACATTTTTGGGAAGGATAGTAATATTTCCCAGGAAGAATACAGTAAAATTCTAGAACCATATGCACAGTTAGTTCCATCAACAAGCCCACTAATAAAAAACAAAACAATTTACACAATTGGCGTATGGTTTACAAGAGAAGGCTTGAAGTGGAGAGATGTTGGTGATGGGTTTACAGGTTCTATGATATTTGGTTTTACTGGAGAAGCTGCACTTGCTAGCAAAACAGGAGCAGGTATTGCGTTTTCTTTCTTTTTAACAAAAGCCGCAGCAGTTTGTTATTTTTTAGGAAGTGTACATAGACAAACAGGAGATAATTTACAAGCATGGTCACTTGATTTAAAAAAATCATTAAAAACATTAGAAAAATTTAAATCAAGAACAGATGAAAACATGAAAGAAGGCCTCATTCTTAGTTCTTTAGCATTAGCGCAAGGTTATTTCTCAAGTATTGGAAACAAAGCAGATGTTCTAACAACTTTACTAAACGACCCGCTCAGCAAATTCTCCAAGTTCCTAAAAGAAAAAATACATCCAACAAAAAAGGACGAGGAAGGGTAATTATGAGAAGTGATATTACAAACCTACAGATAAAAATTCTTCGTAGAATGAGGAACAACAATGTTTGGGGAAAGCACCATTGGCGAGAAGATACTATGAAAAAAAGTTTCCCACCTGAAATGAGAAAATTGGTCATGAAATCAACTAAATCACTAAGGAGAAATGGTTATTTAATAATGAAACCTACTCCCCATGGTAAACAATGGCATCTGAATCGAAGAAAAACAAAGGAAATAATCGAATTAACTGATTGATGTATAAAAAATATACAAAGAACGTAACATTTATATGCTATAGATCTCTAAATACCTCTATGGAAGAAGAACCAAAATCTATGATTGTAGAAGCTCTTGGTGGCACTCCATGGGCTAAAGTGTGGGATTATTTCATAACATTCAGAGAAATGGATCATACTAGATACCATGTAGCTGATACTACCGGAGTAGCTAGATTAACTATAGAAAAAATATGGAAAAAACTATTAAAACTGAGATTTATTATACCTACTAGAAAAATTGGCAAAGCAGAATACTTTAGATTGAACATGAAAAATTCAACTGTTATAGCTATGATCAAAATGACTAATGAAATCACAAGAATAGCTGCATACAAAGAAATAGCAGAAATAGAAGCCCAACCAATCCCAGTTAGAGGCTATCGATAATCTACTTTTTCTTAGGAATAACAATCCAAGCTATCATATAGGCTAAAAATCCAGCTCCACCTAGAAGTGTAAAAACAACCCATACTAATCTAAGAAGCGTAGGATCAATTCCGAAATATTCAGCTAATCCCCCACACACCCCTCCAAGGATTTTGTCTTTTCTAGATCTATATAGCCTTTTAATTTTCTTTTTCATAGGTTTATTGATCCATAGGAGTTTATAAAACTAAAGTTCGCGTTTTCCTTAACTTTCATAAAGCTTATAAGGTTCTTGAACGTGAATTAGATAGTGGTTGTTAACCACAATGTGGTAGTATGTTGAGAGACAAATTGACCATTTGCATTGCGTTGGTAGTTCTTTTCAGTATTTTTTCTATATCAGGTTTTTCAGAAGATGTTTCTGATATTCAACAAAAAATAGATGAAGTTGTTGAAGAAAATATTTTTGAAACCGAGGAAGAGATTGTAATAGAATATGTGTCCGAAGAACAAGAAAAAATAAATGATGCTGATGCAGATTGGATAGTTGGAGAAACTTCTATTTCTATTTTATCAGAAGAAGAAAAAGCTTCTTTAGTTGGAATGCTTCCACGAAGATCAGAAGAACATGCAGTCAGTAAAGCAAAAAATATATATACAGCAGAACTTCCTGATCAAATCGACTGGAGAAACAAAGACGGACAGAATTGGATGACACCTGTAAAATATCAAGCAAGTTGTGGTTCATGTTGGGCATTTTCAGTTATTGGAGAAATGGAAGCAAAGTATAATATTAATTTTAATGATCCTGATCTTGATCTAGATCTTTCAGAACAAGATGTAGTTTGCAGTTATTGGGAAGGATGCAAAGGAGGTTTCATGGATTATGCCCTTGATTATATTTATTCAGAAGGTGTCGTTAGTGAAGAATGTTTTCCATATTCAGCAACAGATGATAATTGTGAAAACGCTGATAAGTGTGAAGAATACTATGATGATCGATACAATATTGCTCGTGGAATAACAGATTATGATTGGGTAGAAGATACAGAAGAAGCACATAAAATAGCTCTACAGAAAGGACCAATAACAGTTGGTATGGAAGTCTATGATGATTTTTATGATTATACCGGGGGAGTATATGAGCACGTTTATGGTGATTTCAACGGTTATCATGCAGTGGTTTTGGTTGGGTATAACGATACTGGAGAATATTGGATAGTAAAAAATTCTTGGAGCAAAGATTGGGGTGAAGATGGCTATTTCAGAATAAAATATGGAGAAATACTTTTATACAACAGTTTAGAGATAATAGAAACTGATCATGATATGGATTCTGAAGGAGATACAACTGACAATTGTCCAATCGATTACAACCCGTCTCAATCAGACACAGATGAAGACGGAATCGGAGACGTATGTGATGATGACTCAGACAATGACGGGATACTAGACGAATATGATGCTTGTCCATACACTTATGGAGAGAAGGAAGATGGTTGTCCTAGATTAATACTTTTTGATTATACATTTTTTTATGAATTAGTAATAGACGATCATATAGATATAGAAGTTGAGACAACTTCAGAAGCTTTTTGTGAATATGAAATGTTTTTCTTTGAAAGGTATGAAGATGAATTAATAGAAGAGTATGTAGATTCTGGAAATATTGGGACAGATGATAGATTAATTCATAATGAAGTTATAGAAGTTTTTCAAGAATCAAAATATATAGATGAAACTTATAAAGTAATTATAACATGTAGAAACTTGGATGAAGAAGAGACAATAGATATTTATTATTTAGTGAATTATCAGAAACCCGAAATAGAATTATTAGAATTAGAATCAATAACAGTTGGTCCATACAAACCAATTGAATTGAACGCTAAAATTTCCGATACAAACTACTTAATGTCCGTTGTAGTAATTGAAGATGTGAATAATAAAGTTTCTGATAATGGTCTATTCTTACAATCATATCCAATAATGCCAAATAATATATTGGGTCATGAGTTTTCTTTAGATGATATAGAATTAATTTATTGGACTTTTGGAAATTCTACTCACCAAGAGACAGTTTCTACTGAAATGAACTTAGAAACAGGTCACAAAAATTTAACAGCCACCCTAAAAATAAACGACGAAGATTATTATTCAATACTCATGTTTAATGAGATTAATGAATTAATAGACATACAATTTAATTCAGATCCTGTTCCAGAAGAACCATACATAATACAAACAATAAAGATCCAATCAATGGATGAAAATGTTTTTGAAGAAATAGAAAGTACAGAATTTCTAGTTGAAGGTGATAATTTCATTTTACAAGAAAATAGATTACCAGACGGTGAATATGATATAACACTCCTTGCTTTTGATGCAAATTTATTTGGATTTGTAACAGAAAGTATAGAATTTGCAGTTGATAGTACATCTCCAAGTTTGGAGATTGCGATGAAGTTTTCAATCAATGAAGAAAATAAAAATACAGTAGATGTTTATTTTACATTAAGTCCAGGTGAAGAAATAAGTTGTTGGTATAACCTAACTATGTATAATGATCAAGTAACTGATGAATCTATTATAACAGAATTTTCATCGTATACAAATGAATACATAGGAGAATTTACAGAAGAATTCAGTCCAGAATACACATATGAATTTACGTTAAATTGTATAGATAGAACAAATAACCCATCAAAACTAAAAATAGTTGACATAATGAACGGATTAGATGAAGACGATGACAATGTAATAGATATGGTAGACAACTGTCCTTCAAAATACAACCCATTTCCTCAATTGGACACAGACAAAGACGGAGTGGGAGATGCATGCGATAGTTGCAAATTAATAGGAAATGATATAGACAATGACGACTTTGTAAATCAATATGGATGTCTTGTATTGGGAGTAGATGTATTAGTTCCGGAAATATCATTTTATTCAGGAATAATAGTTGATACAACTTTTGACTTTAACTTATCAACAAGCTTGGATTCAACATGTAATTATATTCTAAAATATGATGAAGATGGTGTAGATTATTATGAAGATGAACCAGAATATGAATTTGAAGTATGGGAAAACGGTGATTTTAATTTAGAAGATGGTGTTCACTATACAAGTTTCTCTGGTTTAGATGACACAACACAAACAGATGGTGTTTATAAAATGGAAGTTTATTGTGATCCAGATTATAATGATAAAGACGAAATATATGATGATGAACTGATAACACTATGGGAAAGAATATTCGTTACAAATCCTTATCCAGTGATAATAGAAATAATCTCTTCTGGTCCATATGAGAACGTAAGTATTTTAAACCCATTTATGCTAGAAGCTAAAATCTCAGATAATGATTTGAAAGTCTATGGATTTTATACGAATACAATAGACTCATTCATTCACGTTCTAGATGAAGAAACAGAAGTTGAGTTAGATATTACTTGGGATACAAGTTATTATGAAATTACAAATAGAACACATTCAATTCAAGTTGAACCATATAAAATGGATAGAATAATGATAGTAGATAGTAAAGTTAAGACAAAAGAAAATGACTATACAGTATCTTCTCATTTAGAGTTCCATGAAAATGGAACATTAAAAAATATTACTTATGGTGGTAGAGAAATAGATTTTGATGATGTGGAATATATTTTATTTGAAGATACATATTTCGATCACGAAGAAAAGAAGCTACAAACAATTTCAATAAATATAACAGATATTTCACAACTAAGACTAGTAAGAAAACTTCTAGAAGATGGGAGATATCCTATTCACGTATATGGAAGAGACACGCATATGGTATCAAAAACACTTTGGATTGAAGTAGATAACCCAGAACTAGATACGAACTTAGAGTTCTTGGGAATACGAATTTTAGACAGTGATGATTATCCAGAAGGATTTAATAAAATCATATTCATGAATCAATGGACAAACCAACCAATAGTAGAATTCTTTTGGAATATGACAGAAGGGGTTCCTGAATTTGATAACATAACAGTTGAAACCAGTGAGTCTACTCAAGGGGCACAAATAGCAGTTAACGGATTAACAATGCAGACAGATCAAACAAAAACAATCTACATGACCAACACAACACCAACTAAAACACTATGCATAATTGACAAGGAAAATGCAAACATATCAGAGATGTCTGCTCGATGTACAGCAACAGATGAGTCCTATATTATATGCGATTCCACATTAAGGAGCGGATATAATTGCACTTACACAGAAGGAAGACTAAAAATTGAAGGTTTACATAATTCAGCAATTCTTCAATTCACTCAACCAGCAGCCGATGATAGTGATG
>Ga0233431_1004891_pt1 | contig 13696 bp, 20 predicted proteins | sample SI_118_April2016_FD_179867 | JGI IMG/M metagenome (GOLD analysis project Ga0233431, IMG submission 179867) | Seawater microbial communities from Saanich Inlet, British Columbia, Canada - SI_118_April2016_200_MG | ecosystem: Environmental > Aquatic > Marine > Inlet | place: Canada: British...
ATTTTACAATGTTTTCAGGTGCAGCTGTATTACCTCAAAATGAACCTTTTGATGGAGATTCATGGATATTTAGAGAAAGATTTAATGATTGTAATGGAGAAATTTGTGGTTGTAGTGGTGACAGTTTTAATATTGTGGAAAAGCAAAATAAAGATTATGCAATTGAATTTAAAGAAGATGTGGATTATAAAGATTTTAAAATAGTGGGCGGGATTGTAAATTCAGAACAAAAAGATATTACTAAATATGTTACTTACGGAGAAGAAAAAGGTATATATTATTGTAATAGTCCTAATCCTGAAGACTATAAATCAGATTATGGAACTTTGGATGCTGATTATTTGAATAAAATATCTGATATATCTTGGGATGGGTCTAAAACTTGTCCAACTGAAGAAAGTGTAAGAGAAACACTTTTTGGAAACATTCCTGATACTGCAACTAGTTTATTGGAGCAAGCAGAAGCTACGTGGAACTTACCTGAAAATGACATGATAAGAAGTTGTTTAGGTCGTGAATTAGGTGTTTCTCCTGATCCGAGTAATTATAGAGTTGGGATATGTGAAATTTGTGTTCCATCAGATTATCCTGATGTGGTGTTGGCTGATGAAGAATTTTGTATTTGTATTTCTGCATCAAAATTGGAAGAGACAGATACACAAAGGGGTTGGAAAACAAATGGTTGTTTAAGTGGAAAAACTGAGGCTCAACCATCAATTTCTCTTGAAAATCCAAAAGAAAAAAAGTTCATATATCCTTATGGGACTGATCATTCAAATTATAATCAAAAGTATGTTGCAGGGGTATTTTTAGAACCCAAAGGAAATTCAATTATTGAGACTGTATTTGAAAAAGCACAAGATCTTGTTGGAAAAGTGACTTCCGAAAAATTTGAACTTAATAAAAAAATATTGGTAGTTCCAACAATTATTGAAGAATCAGCAGATTGTGAATTTATTAAGTATGATGATGGATTAACTATTCATCAAATATTTGAAAAGGGAAAACCTGGATTTGGAATTAAAGGTGTAAAATGTACAGATACAATTATGTCTGTTGCGAGCAGTGATGCATTTAATCAAGAAGCAACTAAAGGTGCAAAAGGTGATGATGACATTCGAACTATTAAAGCTAACCTTGCAAAGATGAATAGAGAAGAATATTATGATGCTTGTTCAAAAGCAGGTGTAGAGTGGTTTGTATCAGGTCAAGGTATTAAACTAAGTGCAAATTCTTAAATATAGTTTATTCTATTATTACATATAACTTTATCTTACTATCATTGAATCTTAGTTTGTTTCAATTTTAACTAAATATGTTGATATTATAATTTAGAATTTCTCTATCTAAATTATGCCTTAGAATTAATTAAATAAAAAATATATGTGGTTTCTTCAAACAACACCAGTATATCCAACCAAAAATGTTGCGAATAATGCTATTAACAAGAACATAATCATTGCTAATACTTTTGGATGAAATATTGTAGCTCCAAAGTTTTGATTATAATCTCCTGATCCTACATCTCCAGATCCACCAGCTATAACATTGTCTGGGTCAACAGAAGAATTGCTTAAAAATGGTCCAGCTTGTTGACCATATCGTCCACCAATATTGATTAATAAAATTATTATTCCTATGACAAATAACCACACACTCATATTTTTTGTTAAGCTTGGTAGGAGTTCGGCACCAAATGATTTTGTACCAAGTAAAACCATCATTAATACTATCATCATTAAAACAAACCATGGGACTGTATCTTTGATGATTGCAATTGCATCTTTTGAGAATATAAATACCATTGAAATTGCAAAAGCCATCATTGCATTAAGTCCCTTTTGATTTCCAAAAGGTTGTTTAAACATTAGTATTGCATAAACCGCAGTAAAAATAAAAAGAAGGACAAATACGTCCGAAAAATGTTCAAGCAGTGATATGTCTAACAGTGATGCCATTTTTTATATTTATTTTTTTCCTCCTAAGGTTCCACCAAAAATATCTTTCATGGTGTCTCCAACAGATTGTCTTTTATCAAGTTCTTTTTCTTCTTTTGTAATGAACCATACAATTATACCAAATACTAATACTGCAATTAAAACTGACTTTGTTTCTGGGTCAGTTAACCAACTGAGCCATGGAGGTGGTCTGTCTAATAATCCACCAGATACTAAAAAGATATAAGCAACTGCAACGAATGAAAACATTACAACCCACCCTTCTAATTGGGTTCCGCCAATATTAACATCTTGACCAAATACTCCAATTAGTAATAATGCCATCATGAATGCTACCATTAATAATGAAACATTAGGTAATGCTTTGTTTATAATATCAACAACACTTGGTTGGACACCTAAAACGTGTGGGATAACTACAGTCATTGCTAGCACAAATGAGATTATTACATTGAATCTTTTTGAATCTGGTCCAAGTATCTTGGATTTTTGTAATACTGCAAAAGCAATTGTGAATACTAGTAAAAATGGTAAAAGTACATCTAATAATCCTAAATTTTCTAAAGTAAGTAAAGCATCTCTAAAAGCTGCCATTTTAATATTTCCTCCTTTTTATAATAAAATAATTAATCATCATCGTCATCATCTTTTTTAGATTTTGTACCTAAAAATCCATCTCCGGGGGCACCGGTAATAAAACCCATCATTCCTACAATTAATAATGTAAGCAATAATGCTGCAAATGCACCAGTTCCAATATTGTTTACAAGGAAAGTCCAAGCAAAATATAACCATGGTGTACCATTACTAGTTTTTATTGCGTGTAAGAATATAATTACAATTCCAACAAACATAATTACCATAAAAATATTTTTATAACCTTTTTCTAATTCTAATTCATCTTTACCTGTATGAAATACCCCAACAGCTAGTAAAAATGCAAAGCCTACTAACATTAAAACTGTCATGTTTGCCATAGCTTCGTTTACTGCAGCAACTAACCTAGTTGAGGCAACTGCTAAAAATGCTGTAACAAATGCAAACATACTGTTGAGATTTTTTTTGGTTATTTCATTTCCATCAATCTCTTCAGTACCAAAAATTTTAGTTTTTTCTAGTATTGCAAAAACTAAAGTAAATATTAATAAAAACGGTAACAAGACTTCATAAACTCCTAATCTATCAAGAAATTGGATACCTGTCTTAAACGGTGAAGTATAATCTGCCATATTAGTATACAATTAGATGCCTAAACCTATTTAAATCTTTTGTTTCCCTATAGAGGATTAAAATCCATTAAATATATTTAAATAATTTGTCTGATTACTTCTTTTCTTATGGTTGACAAAAAAATATTTGATGATTTAAGAAAACAAATTAAACTTAATGATGATGAACGAGAACGATATATTGTAGACTCAAGACCAATCATTAAACATTCTAAACAAGCAATTTATGCGTTACATAGAAATAAGTTTACGGATGCTGATGAATTAATAAAAAAAGCAATTGATGCTTTAAAAAAATTAGATAGGTCAGAGGTAGGGCCATATAAAGCAGCACTTCAAGAATTATGCGAAGCTGTAACATATCAATATTATATTAAGAATAAAAAATTAGTATCTCCAGAAAAAATTGGATTTGAAATTGATGCAAATAATTATTTATTAGGTATTTGTGACTTAACTGGAGAGCTTGCTAGACGTGCAGTAATGAATACTATTAATGAAGAATATGACGAAATTAAATTTATCAAAGAATTTGTTTCAGATATTTACAATGAATTTTTAAAGTTTGAATTTAGAAATGGTGAACTTAGAAAAAAATCAGATTCAATAAAATGGAACTTAAAGAAAATAGAAGAGATAATATATGATATAAAAATAAGGGATAAAATATGATTAAATTAATGGATGCATACGAAAAACTAGAATCGTCAGAAATATTTATTGAATGGAAAATGGAGAATGAAGACTCCTACCTTGTTCATTTTTTTACAATGGTGGACTCCAAGGATGTAGCTCAAGATTGGCAAGTAGGTTATTACAATCCGCACAAAGATATGGTTGTTACATTTATTGTTGGACAAAAAGATATAGTGATGAATCCTCAAACTGAGGTGTTCAAAGAACATAAAGGAATTAAGACATTTGATATAAATTTAGTAAAAATAAATTTTGAGCAAGCAAAAGATATTTCAAAAAGAGTTCAGCAAGAAAAATATAGTGCACATCTTCCTCTTAAGACAATTTTTTTGCTTCAAAATATTGAGGATGGTCAAGTTTGGAATGTTACATATATTACACAATCTTTCAAAACTTTAAATATAAGGATTGACAGTGATAACGGTGATATTGTTAGTGATAAATTGATTGAAATATTTAATTTTGATAAGTAGTCACTTAGTAATAAAGTATGTGCAATTTAATCAACATATATCCATAATTTTATTTTTTTATTGACTATAACTTTTTTTATTGAATTATATTATAGTAAATTTAAACTATTAAGTACTCCTAGAACCCTTTAAAAGAATTGTTTTTGTAAAAACTATATGTTCTAAATTAATAGATTTTATAAAGCAAAAAAATTATTAAAATATTGTTCTAAAACAAGTTAAGAATTGGATGTGATTAAGATAGTAGATGTAAGAATATTAAAAATGCATGATGATATGACAACACCTCACTACGCACACGAGGGAGATGCTGCGTTTGACCTAAGAAGTTCAGAGGAATTAGTTCTTGGACCAAAGGAAAGACATACAGTTAAAGCAGGTATTAAAATGGCAATTCCTGATGGACATTTTGGATTAATAAAAGACAGGAGTGGATATGCTCATAAATTTGGAATTCATTGTTTAGCAGGTGTAATAGATTCAGGATATCGAGGAGAGGTTGGAGTTGTTATGGTTAACTTAGGTGAAGAACCGTTTGGAATTAAAAGAGATATGAAAATTGCTCAGATGTTAATTATGCCTATTCCGAAAGTAAACTTGGAATCAGTTGATAATTTGGACGATTCAGTAAGAGGAGAAGGTGGATTTGGTAGCACCGGGACACATTAATTAAATATAGGTGAATAAAAAAATGGTAGAAGATAAAGAGACAGTATCAAACAAGACAACAGTAAGTTACAAAACCATGATTAAAAATAAAAAATTAGATTCGTTCTTTACTGAAGATGACGAGGAAGACGAATAACTTTTTTCTATATTTTCTTTTGACAAATTAATATTTTTAGTAAACTTTATATATAATTAATTACTTATTAGTAGTTATGGTAAACAATATGGATCAAACTGAAGTTAGTATTGATATATTTAATGAAGCTACTCAAAAGAATCGTGCATGTAAACATATGGAACAATCAATGGGTCAGAGAGTTTGTAAATTATTTTGGTTAAGGATGGATACAGCACAAGATACATTAATATATTGTAGTAGTTGTATTAGGAATTCAAAAAGTCCAACAACAAGAAAGATTAAGGCAAGATTTCCATAATTTTATTTTTAATTCTGAAAAATACATCATTTATGTTTCCAGTTGCATCAATATTTATCCACTTTTTTGAGAATTCTGGCATTTTTGAAATTTCTAAATATCCTTCTTTTACTTTTTCAAAAAAAGTTACATCTAATTTTTCCCACTTGTCGCCATCTTTATCAAATGTACGCATGAGACCTTTTTTTGGGTCAAGGTCTAAAAATAATATGGTGTCAGGATAAAATCCTTCAATAGCTTTTTTGTTTATATCTAGAATTAAATTAATGTTTGAGCGTACAAATCCTTGATAAGCTAAACTTGATAGAAATGTTCTATCTGATACTACTATCCCACCTGAATCAAGGACTGGTTTGACAATTTTTCTTAAACTTTGGGCACGTGCAGCAGCATATAAATAAGCTTCACAAACAACATCCATTTCCTCATTATACTCTGTACCTTGGACAATTTTTCTAATGTTTTCTGCAATTTGGGTTCCACCTGGTTCTCTGGTTAAAATTACTTTTTTGTTTGGGAATTTTAATTTTAAAAATTCATACAATTTAGTTGCTTGAGTAGTTTTTCCAGTTCCAACAACGCCTTCTAGTGCAATGTACATATATATACTGAATCTAGAACCATTATAAAAATTTATTTAAAGAAAGAGTTACTTCTAAAAAGTAAATTATGGCGATAGTCGTATAACGGTTAGTATTCAAGCCTGTGGAGCTTGAGGCGGGAGTTCGACTCTCCCCTATCGCCCTTCTTATTTACCTTTTTCGTACTGTTTTGTAACAGTACTTGTTATGTTTTGCTCAAAGTTTAGTTAAAACTTTGTGACGTATCGCCCTTCCTATTTAATTTATCGTACTGTTTTAAACAGTACTTGTTTATTTTGCTCAAAGTTTTGTTAAAACTTTGTGACGTATCGCCCTTCTTATTTCAATAAAATTGTTTATTATTTAATTCTATTTCTAGAGTAAGAATTATAATTTGGCAATTACAACTTCTGTTTCATTATCAATTTCTTCTGTAGTCGTTTCGTATCCTAATCTGAATAATTTTGCATGAATATTTACTGGTGTATCCATTCTAACAGCAAACTCGTCCCAAACATTTACAACATATTGAAAATCATTATCTATAGCATTTCCAACATATTGAACTACATAAAAATAACTATCAGGTACTAATACTCTTTTAACTTCGTCGATCAATTTTTCAATAGGATCTATATAATTCCAACCAGAGACCAATGTGGCAGATTCAAATGAATTATCTTTAAAAGGTAATGGTGAAATTTCTAAATCATTTAAGTTATACAATAAGGTTTCTTGATATGGTCTATTTATTTCTTTACCAATATATTGGTTTTGTTCTAATGCAAAAGCGCTAATATCAAGCCCTATTGAATTTGTCACATGAGGATAAAAACCACAACATAAGTCTAGATTACGTCCATCTATAGTTTTATCAAAATAATTGGCAATATTTCTATGACTATTTGTTGGGATCCATCCTTTCCATCGTATTGCAGATTGATTTAGGGCATCCCAGTGTCTACTTAACGAATTATTAGGCATTTTTTTCAAAATAATTATTCAATTTATATAATTTACTATTGAATGGTGGTCATTTTTGGAAGTTAAGCAAAAATACAAATGCAGAAAACTATCTTTATTTAGTGTTTTATCGTTAATAAATCTACTGTATTTTTTATGTAAAAAGTTACAATTTTGTCATTTAAGAGTAACATTTAAATATTAAAAATGTCTACCAATATTAATAGAAGTGATTATTTGATAAAAAAGAAGGTTAAATCAAAAAAGAGTAAAAAACAAGAATCATTTAGAGAAACATTGCTTGTTGCGCTAAAGATACTTGGTGTTATGATAGTTATATTTGTTTTTTCTAGATATAAACCTTTGTTGATCTTGGTAACTTTTGAGATACTAGATTTAATTAAGAATGTAATTAAACATGTTCAACCATTTACACCAGTGGACTTTGTGTTCATTTTTGGAATGGCAGGTTCATATTATTATTCACCAATAATTGGGATTGTAGTGTTTATTTTGGGAGTTTTAAATAGAACATTTATGCTTCATATTCAATTTAGGCATATTGAAAAAGCATGGAGGCATATTCCTTTATTTTTTGTTATAACTTTACTTAGGGGACAATCATTTGTTATTGCTGCAACTCTTATGTTGGTTGTAAATTATTTATTAAAATATGTGTTGTATTTTTTTCAGGGTATGCCATTTGATAAAGTATTTTTTCACGTCACAAACTTTACACTATCATCATTATGTTTTTATTTAATTCATATGTTCTATTTTTACTTACCATTTTTGGCATAAATACAAATCTTTATAAAGTCTTTTTTTTTCCATTGTCCTAACACCCGAGTTAACGCGATTTGAGGGTATAATTTCAAATGTGTTAATTCTCGGTTAATTGAATGGTGTTGTTAATAAAATGGAAGAAAAAAAATTAAAACCAATGGTTCGTGTCTCTAACACAGACATAAAAGGAAATGTTGCAATTGTAATTGGTCTTGCAAAAGTTAAAGGTGTTGGTCACATGTTTGCAAATGCAGCTTGTAAAGTAGCCAATATTGATGTTCAAAAAAAATCAGGTTATTTAGAAATTTCAGAGATTGAAAAATTAACAGATGTTATTCAAAATCCAAAAAAATACAAATTACCTTTGTGGTTATTTAATAGAAGAAATGATTATGAAACTGGGGAAGATAAACATGTTTTGATGAGTGATTTATTATTCGCAAAACAACAGGATGTTAGACGACTCCAAAAAATTAGATCCAATAGGGGATTAAGACATGCAGCAGGTCTTCCATTAAGAGGACAAAGAACAAAATCTAATTTTAGAAGAAACAAAGGTCGTGTAGTTGGAGTTAAATCCAAAAAAGGTAACGCAGGACGTGTATAGAAATGGGAGATCCAAAAAGATTGAGGAAAAAGTATTCAACACCTAGTCATCCATGGCAAAAACAAAGGATTGATGAGGAGAAAGAATTATTACAAGAGTATGGATTTAAAAATAAAAAAGAACTTTGGAAATTAAATTCAAAACTAAGAACTTTTAGAAATTCTGTAAAAAAATTAATTACTCAAAACGATGAGATTTCAATTAAAGAAAAAGCAAATTTAATTTTAAAACTTCATAAATTAGGAGTTGTTGGTCAAGATGCAGTTCTTGAAGATATTTTAGGAGTTACAATTAAAGATTTATGTGACAGAAGACTTCAAACTATTGTTTTCAAAAAAGGTTTAGCTAGATCTTCTAGACAAGCAAGACAATTTATTACACACGAACATATTTTAGTAGGGGACAGAAAAATAACTTTTCCATCTTTTTTAGTTAATACTGATGAAGAATTAATGGTAGTTTTTTCTGAAGGATCAAATATTAGTAATGAAGATCATCCTGAAAGAGTTCCTGCAGATCAATTTGTAAAAGATGAGATGAAAAAAGCAGGTCTTGACAAACCAAAGGAAAAAGACCCAAAAAAGGATGTTAAAGAATTTGTTGAAAAAATGAAAGATAAAAAAGTTGTTCCTGAAGAAAAACCAAAGGAAGAATTAAAAGAAAAAGTTACAAAAGATACAGAAAAAGTTGAGAAAGTTGAAGAAACAAAAGAACAAAAACCTGTAGCTGTTAAAGAAACAAAAGAAGATTCAAAAGAAAATGTTGCAAAAGATACAGAAAAAGTTGAAAAAGTTGAAGAAACAAAAGAACAAAAACCTGTAGCTGTTAAAGAAACAGAAGTTGAATCAAAAGAAGATCCAAAAGAAAATTTAAAAAAGGTTGATGAAAAATGAGAGAAAATAGACCTCCAAGAAGAAATGATAGAGGTCCAAGAGGGCCAATAAGATGGGGAATTTGTCATATTTATTCATCATATAATAATACTATAATTCATATTACTGATATTACAGGAAGTGAAACAATTGCAATTTCATCTGGTGGACAAGTAGTTAAAGCAGATAGATTGGAAAGTTCACCAACAGCAGCAATGGCAGCTTCAAAAAAAGTTGGAGAAATTGCTCTTGAAAAAGGAGTCAATGGTCTTCATGTAAAAATTAAAGCTCCAGGTGGGCATAATGGTCCTAATAATCCAGGTCCAGGTGCTCAAGCTGCAGTTAGATCATTATCAAGAATGGGAATAAAGATTGGAATAATTGAAGATGTTACTCCAGTTCCTCATGATGGTTGTCGTAAAAAAGGCGGTAAAAGAGGAAGACGTGTCTAAAAATGGTATCAATTGAGAAAATTTCATCAAGCGAGAATAAGATGACTTTCTTGTTAAAGAAAAGTACTCCTGCATATAGTAATGCACTTAGAAGAATAATGTTAACTCAAGTTCCAGTTATGGCAATTGAAAATATTGAATTTTCAAAAAATAACTCAGCATTATATGATGAAGTTTTAGCACATAGATTAGGATTAGTTCCATTAACAACAGATTTGAAGAGTTATGAATTACCTGAGTCAGACGAAGATATTGAAAACAAGAAAGCAAAGTGTACTTTGCAATTAACTTTAAAAGAAAAAGGACCAAAAACAGTATATGCATCAGACTTAAAAACCGCTGATCCAAAAGTTAAACCTGTATTTGGAAAAACTCCACTTGTAAAATTATTGAAAGATCAAGAAGTTGAACTAGTAGCAACTGCTATTCTTGGAAAAGGTAAAATTCATGCAAAATGGTCAGCATGTCATGTTTGGTATAATTATAATCCAAAAATTACAATTAATATGAAAGCAGATTTTGAAAAAGTAAAAGATTTGTATCCTCCTCAAGTATTCAATAAAAAAGGTCAAATTGATGAAAAATTGATTCTTGAGCATAATTTGGTAGATGCAGTAGCTCACATTAAAGAAGAAGTTGTTAAAGTAGAATATAACGACACAGAATTTATTTTTACAGTAGAATCATGGGGTCAATTACCTCCAAAAGAAATTATTTCAGAATCAATCAATATATTAGATTCAAAATTAAATGAGTTAGCAAAACTCGTTAAATAAATAAAAATTAGAGATTAAGAATGAAAAACCAATTACTAAACTCACTGATTGTGGACTTAAAAAAAGCATCAATCAAAGAGAATGTCAAAATCTGGAAAAGGATTGCATCAGATTTAGAAAAACCTACAAAGCAAAGAAGAATTGTAAATTTATCAAAAATTGATAGGTATGCTAAAGATAATGATGTTATTGTAGTTCCTGGAAAAGTATTGTCAATGGGACAACTTAATAAGAAAGTTACTGTAGCAGCATATAATTTTTCAGGTAGTGCTGTTCAAAAGATAGTTGACTCAGGAAGTAAAACTATGATGATTCCTGAATTAATAAAAAAGAATCCTAAGGGAAGTAAAGTTAGGATAATGGGTTAAAAATGGTAATTATAATAGATGCAACTGATTTAATTGTTGGACGTTTAGCAACTTACGCAGCAAAACAAGCATTGTTGGGTAATGAAGTTAGAGTTATTAACAGTGAGAAAGCAGTATTTTCAGGAAGAAAAGAAAACACATTTGCAGCATTTCAAGAAAAAAGAACTATGGGTACACCTAGAAAAGGTCCTTTTATTCATAGAATGCCTGAAAGAATTTTAAGAAGATCAATTAAAGGTATGTTACCTCATAAAAAACCAAGAGGTAGAGTTGCTTTAAAGAAAATTTTATGTTATATTGGTGTTCCTGATGAGTTTAAAGATAAAAAACCAGTTACAATCGAAGGAGCTAGTATGTCAAAATTACCAAACTTAAAATTTGTTTCATTATTAAATTTATCAAGAAGATTAGGTGCTAAAATTGAGTAAAACTAAAACTATTGTTACATCAGGAAAAAGAAAAACTGCTGTTGCAAGGGCAACATTAAAAGTAGGAAGTGGAAAAATTAAAATTAATAGTGTTCCACTTAATTTGTATGAGCCAAAAATTTATAGATTAAGAATTGAAGAACCTCTTATCTTGTCAGAAGATGCAAGAGAAAAAGTAGATATTGCTGTAACCGTTAGAGGTGGTGGTTCAATGGGTCAAGCTGATGCATCTAGAACTGCAATTGCAAAAGCTTTGGTTCAACATTTACCAAAACTTAAATCTGTGTTTACTGAATATGACAGACATTTACTTGTAGCTGATGTTAGACTTAAAGAGTCAGCAAAGCCAAACAAACATGGTAGTGCTAGATCAAAGAAACAAAAATCTTACAGATAAGGTTTTCTAATTTTTTTTTATAATTCTATAATTTTTTTTAAATAAATAGCAAACAAAAATGGTTTTTATTAGTATTCAACACGTTGTACATTTATGCCTAGTTTCCTATTAATAGTCTTTAATTGACTTTGCTCTAATGGTGAGAAAGTATATCGAAGCTGTAGAGTTTGATTTGGGCCAAGAAATCTATTATGCACAAGTGTTTCACTACTAGGTGAAATGTGTGTATGAAATACTAAGTAACCTTCAGGAACCCCCTCTGGGTAAATCGTTGCTACATCTGTACTAGGGTGTTCTATTGTGTACAAATGACTTCTAATGCCTGTAACAAAATTTAAATCTTGGAAATCTTCTAGAGCTTGAATTAAGGTAGGAAGATTAGCAAAATCTTCTTGTAGAATACTAGGATTCTTAAATATATCTTGAGGATCAAAATAATGAGCCTTGAATATTTTTGGTGTATTAAGAGTTTCTAAAGTTTCTCTTATTTGTGAATGTAGATATATTGTAGCTACTCCAGATTCCATAATTGTAGGTGGAATGTATCTTGTCGGCATTACCATGAGGGCCATATATCGTGTGAATAAAACTTTATTTATAAATGTTCACTATCTAGTAGTGTATAGTGTGGGTGTAGTAGATTATTACATCAAATATGGTGTGATGATAAAAAATACAAACACAAAAGATGTTGAGTTTGAAGATACAATTTATGATGTGTTTAATTCAAAATCTGTTGCAGGTAGTACTAAAACATATACAATTAACATAGATGCTGATGTTTATGAACTTGCATATTATTACATTGAAATGAAATTAATTGATGTTGATTCTAATGAAGAAATAGGTAAATATGCTAAGTCAGTTTTAATGGATATATAATATCAATTTCTTTTATTTTTTTTATGTATCTTTACTATTTCTTCCCAGATAATTTCATTATATCTAATAACTAGAAGTATAGATCCAATTAATGCACTGCTAATTATTAAAGTAAATATTGTAAAATGTAAATTTGTTGAGTCTATCATTTTTCCAACAATTAAAAGAGAAATTAAACAAAAACATGACCCAACCATTGAAAAAATACTTAACACCGTAGCTCTAATACTTTTTTTTAGATGTTTGTTGATATAAGAATTTAGTGTAAGATTTTTTGCTGAAAGAATTGCACCAAATAAACTACCAAATAAGACGTAGACGTATTTTTTTGATAAATACATAAGAGTCATGAATATTATCCATAAAAAAAACCCAATAATTAGAGTTTTTTTTTCTTTCCATTTTTTTTCAATAATGTGTGAGGTGTTCATTATTACTAAATGTACAATTAATGAAAATACACCAATAAATCCATATTCAATTATACTAAAACCTTTAAATATTATATATGGAGCACTTAATAATTGTCGAAATAATTGCTGGATAGTAAAAGAAAGAATTCCAAATGATAGTAACCAGATAATTTTATTGTGTTTTGAAATATAAGAAAATCCCTCTTTTATTTGAGATACATGTTTGCTAATAAGATATTTATTTTTTTTTGGTGTTTCTTCGTATAATAAAAATGAAAACAGAAATAAAAACACTGAAAAAAATGCAGCTATGTAAAATGGATATCTTACATTAATTGTAAATAAATACGGACTTATTAGCGTAGACAACAATAGAACTATCATAAATACAGATTCTTGTCTCATTGTTAATTTCAAATATTCTTTTTCTTTTTCGATATGTTTTAATGAGTCAAATAATAGAGCTTCCCATGCTCCAGATATGAAAGCAGAGCCTATCCCCATAATAATGCTACCTATCATGAATAAATAAAAGTTTGAGCTAAATACATAAATTATTACAGTAATTGAGTAACATAATAAACCAAAATTTATTGATTTTTTTCTCCCGTACAAATCTGCAAATGCTCCTGTTGGAATTTCAAGTAAAAGGATTGTTAACATTCCAATACTTCCAAGGAGTCCAATCTGGAAAAAATTTAATCCATAA
>Ga0233431_1004894_pt1 | contig 13684 bp, 3 predicted proteins | sample SI_118_April2016_FD_179867 | JGI IMG/M metagenome (GOLD analysis project Ga0233431, IMG submission 179867) | Seawater microbial communities from Saanich Inlet, British Columbia, Canada - SI_118_April2016_200_MG | ecosystem: Environmental > Aquatic > Marine > Inlet | place: Canada: British...
ACACCGCCTTCACCGGTCTTGGCAAAATGTTTCAGGCCTTTATAGATTTTGTCGTGATACACCTGTGGGGCGGCCATCTGGTGAAAATCCATCCCTATGGCCTCGGCCTCGCTGAAACCAAAAAGCTTCTCCGCCGCGGGATTCCAGAATAATACGCGACCCTTTCCGTCAATCATCACCAGCGCATCTTCCACGGCCTGGCTCATGGCCTTGTTTTTGCGCTCACTTTTGGCGAACTCAAGTTCAGCCAGTTTTCTGGTCGTAATATCCAGGATGAATCCATTATAAATGACATCACCTTCCGCGGCAAAACTGGGAGAGGCATTAATGCTGATCCATTTGACATCACCCTCATGGGGTTCAATACGGCCCACAAGGTTCATGTCTTTCTCGGCGGATGTGATCTCAATGATTTCCTGCTTCACCCTTTCGAAATCTTCCTTATGCCAGGGCAGGCGCTCCTGACCCTCGATTACCTGGTTCGGCGGCATTCCGAAAAATTCCTCAGACTTGGGACTCAGGTATAGATAATCGGGCCGCCCCTCTTTGTCGATCCGCAGCTGAATGATGGCGCCTGGAGTCGTAGCGGCGATGGCCTGAAAGCGCTCTTCCGCACGTTTCCGTTCCAACACCTCTCTGGCCATCCGCCGGTTCCAGATGATGATCACCGTCAGGATGCTGCCGCCAACCAGCATGAATCCGGCAATGATTTTCCATATCATCTGCCAGTCGATCTGCTTTTCAACCCGAAGATTCACCCATTTGTCTATAATGACATTCTTTTCATTATCGGAAAATGCCGCGAGAGACTTGTTTAGAATTGTTACAAGTTCCGGCCAATCCTTGCGTACGCCATAGGAGAGCGTAAAGTTGTAAGGTGTTGCGGCGGCGGCTTTAAGATTATGAATGCCAAGTCTTCTTTTCTCAAATTCAACCGTGGCTATATTTTCCACAAGGGCATCAGCCCTGCCTTCGGAAACAGCCCGCATGACTTCAGCGGGACTGTCCAGGAGCAACAAATCCTGTTCCGGGAAGTCCCGTTTTATATAGTCCTCGGTCACATACCCTTTTACAACCGCAATGGTCTTCCCTTTAAGGTCACCGATGCCGGCGATATAGGGCGCGTCATCTCTTGTGACCAGCATCAGGGGCAGATCCATATAGGGCTTTGTAAAATGAAGATATTCACTTCGCGCTTCAGACGGCACGATGGCTGAAATGACGTCGAGCTCCCTGTTCTTAGCCTTTTCGAGCACTTCGGGCCAGATCAACCCCTTCTGGGGTACCATCTCAACATTCAGACGTTTGTTCAGAATTCGCAGGAAATCAGACGTCATACCGGAAAACACTTGGTTTTCATCATAATACTCAAACGGTGCCCACCCCGCGGAAAATCCCAGAAGCAGCTTCTTGTGTTTTGCAAGCCAAGCTTTTTCTTCATCGGTTAATTCAAATTCGGATTTTTCAGTTTTTTGATCGAAAAACCATTTGCCTTTCATGTCCTCCAGCTCTTCTTCCGTAATGGAGGCCATGGCCTTTTTCAGGAGGGATTGCAGTTCAGGCCAGTCATTACGCACGGCAATGTTCAGCTTTTCAATTTCAGGATTACCCGAATCAAACATCCCTTTAATTTCAAGCCCGCTCAGTAGATTTTCCCGTATCAGATAATTCACAACGGCCAGTTCGCCAAGAGCGGCATCCACTTTGCGCAATTGAACCGCCGTTAAGGTTTCCAGGGTGTCTTTCATTGGAACCCTTATGATTTCCGGAAATTCGGTTTTCAAAAGTTCGTCGTAGAAAAATCCTTCCGTGTAAGCGACCTTTTTGCCGGATAACGATTGCGTGTCCGTTATGGGACTCCCTTTTGTGGCAATAATGACATTTGGATTCTTTACGTAGGCATCCGTATACAGGAGGGATTCTTGACGCTCCGGGGTTTTGACAATGTTGAGCATGACATCCAGCTTCTTGTTAAAGGCCTGATCCAGCAGTTCCCCCCATTCACCGGAAATATACTTGATTTTAATGCCGATGCGATTGGCCAGCTGGTTCATATACTCGATGGAGAACCCGGTTGGTGTACCCTCTTTGTTATAGTTGAATGGCGGCCAGTTCCATTCATTGTGGACAAGGATTACCGGGTGCTTTTTCAGCCAGGCCTTTTCTTTATCCGTCAGCTCGATTTTTCTGAATTCTGCTTCTTTTTCAACCCCGAATACAATCCATTTGTCGCGGATTTCCTTTTGCTTTTCCGGGATGATAGAATCGATGGCCTTATCCAGGATAGAAACAAGCTCCGGCCAGTCCTTGCGGATGCCGTAACATAACCCTTCCAGTTTCAGATCCACATCCGAGTCCATCCGAAGGTCCACCAGGTTGTTTCTCTGTACGAGGTACGCGGCAACGGCCAGGTTCCCGATGAAGGCGTTTGCCTTGCCACTTGACACCGCCTTTAAGGCCTGAAGCGGCGTGTCGACAAAATAGGGCTGGATGTCAGGCTGATTCTTGAGAACGTGTTCCACATAAAAATAGTCTTTGACCATGGCCAGTTTTTTGCCCGAAAGATCTTTGAATCCCGTTACCGGCGGTTGGTCTTTGTGGCTCCAAAAAGTAACCGGAAATGTCATATAGGGCTGGGTGAAGTTGAGATAGGCGCGCCGCCCTTCGGTATTTGTGACCGCGGGCAGGGCATCGACCGCATCCTTTTTCACCTTTTCTAACACCTGAGTCCAGGTCAGCCCGGGAACGACGCGCATATGGATCCCCAGACGTTCATTCAGCAGTGAAAGATAATCGGATGCCATGCCAAGATAAGCGCCGCCCTTTCCGATGAATTCAAAAGGAGGGTAGGCCGGATCGACACCGAGGCGGATTTCCGGGTGAGCAGCAAGCCAGGTCTTTTCTTCAGGGGTCAGGGATATGCGTGTGCTTGCCTTTTGGTTGTAAAACAGATTTTCTGTCTCCAAAGGTCTATTTGTAAATCCCAAAAGCCGGTATACTTGGGCAATCCGCTCTATCCGGTCTTTATTGATGTTGCCCAATGGTGTATTCGGATCATAGGCCAGCTTCTTCAGTTCCTTGGCTTCAAAACGCAGCGCCTCTTGGGTACGATTCTGGGTGTTGTATTTTTTCAAAATGATATCAACGATTTCGTCTATGTGGGAAAAAGCATATTCCCACCCCCGAAGGCTTGCCTGAAGAAACCGCTCCACCAGTTGCGGGTTATCTTTATGGCGTTTTTGAGAGGTGAACAGGATGTCGCTGTAAAGGTCGAAACCGTAATCTTTGGGCGAAAAGATCGTATAATCGACGCCCCGTTTCTTCATCTGATAGGGTTCGTTGGAAATGTACGCGGCAATGGCATCGGTGTTATGGGAAATCAGATCGTCAATATTGAAGGTGTGCTTCTGTGCTACAAAATCGTCTTGGTTGATACGGTGGGTGGTCAGCATGGCGGTAAGCGATGCCATGCCGATCACATCATCGGTTACCATGATCCGTTTGCCTTTTAAATCGGGGACCTCTTTTAAGTCTTCCCGCTCTTTGGCCAGGAGCATAAACGGTGAATGCTGAAAAATAGCCGCGAGCAGGTAAACCGGCGTCCTCTCCATGCTTTCCAAAACAAGAGAGGACCGGCCCACCCCGAAATCCGATTTCCCGGAAATTACGTCCTCGGTCACGTCGGTGCCGAATTCATACTCCTTGATGGTAACATCCAGCCCGGCATCGTCATAGAAGCCCAATTCTTTGGCAGCGTAGAAACCACCGAATTGAAACTGGTTTTTCCAGATGAGCTGGAGGCTGACCTTGTCAGCGGCAAAAACCGAAGCCGGCAGGAAAAACAAGAAAAGCCAAATCCATATACGCAATAAAAGAAGCTGGAATTTTTCCATGATTTAAACTTTATCCTTAATCTATCGAGAATACAATTGGGGAATCAAAAATTGCTTCATGGATTGCCGATGCCCTTTGAAAATATTAAGCAGGTTTTGAAAAAATGATAGATATTGTCGTTCCTTCGTCTTCCGAAGTATCAAGTGAAATTTGCCCCCCTATCGTTTCAGCGATCAGTCGTGCTGAATACGTTCCCAGCCCGGTTCCTCCTGATTTTCCGGCTGTAACATACTTGTCGAAAAAGGTATCTCGAACTTCTTTGGGGACGGAGCCCTGATTATGGATGTTTACGGTATGCGTTTCTTCACGCTTCATGGCAATGGTTATTTTCTCTTTTCTGGGTGAAGCTTCCACTGCATTCTTAAACAGATTGGACAGCATGGAATACAGAAGTAATTTTTCACCTTCAACCATAAATTGATCTTCCGGGGCCGCGGACTTGTCATCGATCATGAGATCGATCTCCAAACGTTTCGCCTTTAAACGGATTCGACTTTCATCCATTATTTCCGAAAAAACGTCTAAAAGATTGAGCGTTTCCGGGTTTAAGGCATAAGATCCCTGCTCCATTTTGTAAAGATCCATGGACAGGTTGATCATATTCAACATTTTACGGCCCAGTTGCACAGTCTTGTCAAGCCTGTCGATCTGTTGATCCGACAGGTTGCCCTCGCTTTTAATCATTTGGGGGTAATTGATGATGCCGTTTAACGGGGATTTAAGGTCATGGCGTGTAATCCGCTCCACGTCTTCTTTCAATGTTGCGTTCTCTTCGAGAATCGTGTTCTGCTCTTTGAGTGCATCGAGAGCGAGCTTTAATTGCAGATGATTCCGCACACGCGATTTCACCAGTTCCGGGCTGAAAGGCTTGGTGATATAGTCGATTGCACCCAACGAGAGCCCCTTGGCCTCATCTTCTTCTTTGGTCATGGCGGTGAGGAAAACAATGGGGATGTCGGCCGTGGTCTCATCCGCTTTCAACTGGGTGCAGACCTCGTAACCATCCATGCCCGGCATCATGATGTCCAACAGAATCAAGTCTGGTTTTTGGGCTTTTGCTATTTTTAACGCCAAACTCCCGTTTACGGCCATCAGCAGGGTGTAATCAGACTGTAAAATGCCCTTTACCACATCCAGGTTTTCCGGAGTGTCATCGACCGCCAGTATTTTGGCTTTTCTGTCGGGTTTGTCCATTTTGGTCCTCCTTATAAGGCAATATCAAAACGTTCAGAAACGGATTCAAGTTCGGTAAGAGCGCTTTCAAAATCATAATTGGAAAGGTGTTTTTGAATGGCGTCAAACGGTAGTGATAACTTCGTTCCCTTAATCTTTTCAAGAATTTCGGACAGAACCTGCTCCGCATCCCCATTAAACTGCTCAAGCATTTCTTTGAGTTCAAGAAGTGACGGCATCAGCGTTTCAGTGTCCATATCATCTGAAAGCGGTTCCGTGTCTGAAGTCTCAGGCGTCGGCTCCTCAGTCGTTAAGAAAGGTTTGAGGGTATCCAGGGTTTTGACCAGGCAGTCTTTCGTGTCTGCCCATATTATTTTAGGTTCACCGGGACCATCACCACTTAAAACAGCTTCAAGCTTTTGAGCGGATCGATGCAATTTTGTTGCGCCGATGTTCCCCGCAACCCCCTTTAAGGTGTGGGACAGTCTTATGGCTCCATCGATATTTTCTTTCTCGATAAAGGACATGGACGTAAGTATTCCTTCAAGAATCTCCCGCACTGTGGCGTTGTCATCCACCACCAGGACCCGCATCCCGGTGGGATCCGGATCAGGGAGCGGTTCCCGTTTCTTTTCCTCCTCGCCACGAATCAGCTTTACGGAAAAATTGAATGACGCACCCTCACCGGAAACACTTTCAACACCGATATCGCCGCCCATCATGTTCACCAGCCGTTTGCTGATGGTAAGCCCCAGACCGGTTCCCCCATATTTGCGGGTAGTGGTGGTATCGGCCTGGGAAAACGCTTGAAAAAGATTCTTCTGCTGTTCATCGGTGAGGCCGATGCCGCTGTCTTTCACCGTAAATCGGAGTTGCACCTCTTTCTCTTTCTGTTCCACCAGTTCCGTCCGAATTACGATCTCACCTTTTTCCGTGAACTTCACCGCGTTGTTTCCCAGGTGGGTCAGGACCTGGCCCAGGCGAAGAGGGTCACCCACCAGGTTCCGGGGAACATCCAGGCCCGTATCAAACAGCAGCTCCAATCCTTTTTCCTGGCTCTTAGCACCGATCAGGTTGGAAACGTTTTCAAGAACGCCCTCCAGGTTGAAGGGTATTTTCTCCATGTCCAGCTTGTCTGCCTCAATCTTGGAAAAATCCAGAATATCATTGATGATACCCAGAAGGGCTTTGGCACTGGACTGAATCTTGGAAACGTAATCCCGCTGTTTGGGAGATAGGTCGGTGCTCAAAGCCAGGTGCCCCATCCCTAAAATGGCGTTCATGGGGGTCCTGATCTCGTGACTCATGTTGGCCAGAAACTCGCTTTTGGCCTTGGTGGCCTCTTCGGCCCGTTGCTTCTCCTTGCCCAGATCCTCCATCATCTTGAGCATGGTTGATTGGGTTTCGTTTAGTTCTTCAACTTTTTCCCGTAACGCGTCCTCCATTTGCTTACGTTCGGTAATATCAAATATGGCGCCGTTGATACGCTGTTCTGTTTCTTTCTCGCCGCCTGCCGCCCGGCCACGCTCGTTGACCCATCGAATTGACCTGTCAGAACGAATGATACGATATTCCAGCAAGAAGGATTCGTCTTTCTCATGGGATGCCTGGATTTCATCATCCACCCTTTTCCGGTCCTCGGGATGGATAATGCTGGCATAAGAACGAACACGGGGTTCCATAAAATCATCAGCCGGATAGCCAGTCAGATCCTGGGCTGCATTGCTGATGTATTTCATGGTCCAGTGTTCATCGTTCAAGCACTGGTAAATAACCCCCGGCACATTGGCCACCATGTTCCTGAAGCGCTCTTCGGTTTCCCGCATGTCCTCTTGCGCTTTCCTTAGTTCACTCAGATCGTAAGTGACACCGTCAATTCGTGCAGGTTCTCCTCTTTCATCCCGGGTCATTTTCCCCCGGGAAACGATGTAACGAACCGTCCCATCAGGCCATAAAACCCGGTACTCCACATCGTAAATCTTCTCGCCGCGAATGGCGGCCTCAAACTCCTCCAGCACATGATCCCGGTCTTCGGGGTGAAGTGCCGCAACCCACGTATCCAGGTCTGGAGGCGCATTTTCGGGAAAGCCCATCATCCGATTGGTTCGCGAATCCCAGTCCCATTTATCAGCTAAAATGTCGTCGGTCCATAACCCCACCTGGGCCGCGTCAAGGGCCATTTCAAGCTCTTGCCGGCTTTTTGTTAATTCATTGGTTGCTTCCTCGACCCGTTTCGTAACACTCCGGTTCCGCTGCAACAGCATACCCATAAACAAGGTAATGAGGATCGTGACCCCCATACCGCCCATCAAGGTAAAATCGGCGAGGTTTTCCTGGGGACCGTCGCTGAATTGTGCCGTTGCGTACCACGTGATGGAGAGGTCCGCACCAGCACTTATGGTGCGGGTGGTTACCGAGTAAGGGGCGTTCGGTACGGGCTTTCCAATGACCGGGCGCTGGGGTCCGGGACCTCCCTGTTCCTGGAAGCTTCCCTGAATCTGGAGCTGCAACCCTTCCGGTTTGTGGATATCAAATAATCCCTGGGTAATGGCATCGTAATTGACCAGACCGACAATGACCACCGGGACGTCTACATCATCAAGAGCGAGGACTATGGGTGAATAAATCGAGCCATCTTCATCCGACAATGGAGATCCCAGCATGATCCGGCCGGGATGATCCATCGCCACCTTTATGCCCTCGAGAATTACTGGGGAATTGTTCACCTGGTTAGCCAAAGAAAATGAGCTGTTCCCCTCATCGGAGAACGCCGCAAACCATTCTTTAGAACCCTTTCTTTGGCGCACAACGGCAATGCCGTCGATAAAATAAGCCGTTGCGCGGGTCTCAAGGGCTTCTGCTGCCCCCAGGAATTCATCCTCAGTGACCTTTTCTGGATTTTCGAAAAGGATTGCCAGGCCAGATACAGGCGCGTAGCTTTCCTCAAGCCAGTTCAGAACCGTCCCGGAAAGCCACCGGGCGGCCTGTGAAGCCTCGCTCTTCCATGCTTCCACGGCTTCGGTTCGGAATGCGCTGCTCAATGCGTAAGAGCCCCCCATTCCCAAAGCCAGAAAAACAATTAGAATGATCCAGACGAATATCTTTTTCATAAAATAGATCTCTTTTTCCAGCCTTAATTTATGCTGAAAACAGGGCGAAACCCTCTCGGAGAAAGGGTTGTGGATGAATCCCAGGTGCGGATATTGTCACGGTCAACGACCATAACCCTGGGCGCCGCATGCTTGAAATAGTCTTTCTTTTCGAGAATACGCACCAAGATATCCAGGGCGATTCGCGCCTGGAGTACCTGGCTGTCTGTAGGGGCAGCCAAAATCCGGCCCCTTCGTATCCCACGATGAACACTCGGGCCATAGTAATAGGAAAGGAGCTTGATTTGATTCGACAATCCGCGCTTTCTCAGAATTTTTACGGACGCCTCCGTGGTGGCGGCCGTTCCCACAATGAAGTCGAGATTGTCTCCATGTTGATCGAGTGCGGTCTCCACAAGTTTTCCCTGAACAGCGGCGCCGGTATCGCCGTGTAATGTGCACATGATTTTGATGTCGCCTCCCGTGATGGCTTCGTTAAAACCGGTATTTCCAGCGGCGACCCAACCGGCGCCTTTCGGTCCGGGAAACCAGGCAACCCTCATGGGCTTTCCGGTCTTTTCCTGTATGCGCCGCAAGTACATACCCGTCTGATAACCGTTATCCCAGAAGGTTGCCGCGGCACGGGCGGAAATCAGGGGTGAAGAGAGGCCATTGATGAGATCCACCACCGGGATGCCCAAGCCATGGGCTTTTTTCACGATATCATTGAGGCCGTCCTGGGAAATGGCGGCGATGATGAGGCCATCCGGTTTGTTGGTATTGTTTGAAAGCATTTCCTCAATCTGCTTTCGCTGCACCCCGAGCCGGCCATAACCGCCAGCCTCATAAATGGAAAGGCTGACACCGAGACGGCGTGCTTCATCAATGAGTCCATAGTTGACCCCCAGCCAGTAAGCATCCTTCAGGTGGGGAATGAAGGCGCTGATGCGCCAACTTCTCTGCGCTTTCTCAAGGGGAACATACATTTTTTGCACCCGTTGTCGCATCTCATTGAACGGGGGCTGCCACACGTCTACCGCCACCGGATACCAGGGCTTTTCGTCTGCCGCTGTTGCCATTACCCCCATGCACGGGAGAAATACAAGACACAGCAGGGTAATGCTGCACAGAATTCCATGGGCGTACCGCCAAAACCCGCTTCGAATTGCCATCATCGACCCCTCCATCTGTGAATTTTACGCTATCATTATCGATTTATTTTAGTGCGATACTGAAACGTTCGGAAACGGATTCCAGTTCGGTTAGAGCCCCTTCAAAATCATAATTAGAAAGATGTTTTTGAATGGTTTCAAGCGGTACCGATAGCGCCGTTCCCTTAACGTTGTCGCTGATTTCGGATAGAACCTGTTCCGCCTCCCCATTAAATTGCTCTAGCATTTCTTTGAGTTCCATAAGTGACGGTATCAGGGTAGCAGTATCCATATCACCGGAATGCACTTCCACGTCTGCAGGGCTAGATGTCGGTTCATCAGCCGTTAAAAAAGGTTTGAGGGTGTCCAGCGTTTTAAGCAGACATTCTTTTGTGTCTGCCCATAATTCTTTAGGTTCACCGGGGGCATCACCACTTAAAACAGCCTCAAGCTTTTGAGCGGATCGATGCAATTCGGTTGCGCCGATGTTTCCCGCGACCCCTTTTAAGGTGTGGGAAAATCTTACCGCTTCATCCATATCTTGACTTTCAATGGCGGATAGAATTTTCTGGTGGGCATCCCCCTGGTTGGATACAAATTTGATGAGCAGTTTTTTGTAAGCCGCCACATTACCCCCCATTCGTTTGATCCCGCTTTGGGTGTCAAAGCCTTCGAGGATCGGGATTTGTTCAGCGTCCTGATCAATTTCGGGCTGCCGTTGTACAAGATAATCCGGCACCTCCCTTTCTCCGGGTTCAATCCACTCCACCAGGGCGGAAAACAGCTGGTCCGGATCGATGGGTTTGGTCACATGGTCATTCATGCCTGCCGCAAGGCTCTTCTCTCTGTCTCCGGCCATGGCGTGGGCCGTCATGGCGATGATCGGTATATTCCGGGTCTCCGATTCGAAATTCCGGATCTTTTCCGTCGCTTCAAAACCACCCATTTCGGGCATTTGTATATCCATGAGGATGGCGTCGTAAGAGTTTTTCTCAGCCATCTCAACCGCCTCTCTGCCGTTATTGGCCACCTCAACCAGCAGCGCTGCCTGCTCCAGAATTTCTTTTGCAACCTGCTGGTTGATTTCGTTGTCTTCCGCCAATAAAATCCGGGCGCCCCGGATCTCTTTCAATGCCTCGATTTCCTGATCCCTGTCAACTCTCGGAGAGGGTGTTGCGATACGCTCTCTCCCGAAAGCCTGCATGATGGTGTCAAACAGCAAGGAGCGGTTGACCGGTTTGACCAGAAACCCTTCAAGCCCAACACCTTCAGCCTGTTGCATGATCTCTTCGCGGCCATAGGATGTCACCATAATAACTTTGGGCTGCAATGAAAGTTTTTGCGCCTTAATTTCCTTAGAGGTAAGAATGCCGTTCATACCGGGCATCTGAAAGTCCGTAAAGACCACTTCAAAGGGCCTGCCTTCTTCACGGTCCGCCCGAATGATCTCCGACAGGGCTTCTTCGCCGGATGGGGCCTGGGAAACAACAAAGGACATGGCTTCCAGCATGCTTTGAAGGATTTCACGGGAAGTCTCGTTGTCATCTACCACCAGGACCCTTTTTCCACGCAGGTCCGGTTCAGGCAGGAGCGGTATTTTCGTTTCTCCATGGAGCCCAAAAACCGCAGTGAAAATGAAAGTACTCCCCTTGCCGGGCTCACTCTCCACCCAGATTTCACCATCCATCATTTCACATAGTTTCTTGGAGATGGTCAGGCCCAGGCCGGTACCGCCGTATTTTCGGGTGGTTGACGTATCAGCCTGGGAAAAGGCCTGAAACAGCTTACCCTGCTGTTCCTCTGTGAGCCCGATACCGGAGTCCTGTACGGAAAATTGCAGTTTCGTCTTTTCTCCCACCTTTCCCACCGGCATCGCCTTTATGACGATTTCGCCAGTTTCCGTAAATTTCACCGCATTGTTGGCCAGGTTGATCAAGATCTGGCTCAGCCTTAAGGGATCGCCCGTCAAACCGGCAGGGGTCTCTTCATTGATGTCAAACAGCAACTCCAGGCCCTTTTCTTTCGCTTTCAAACCCACCAGGTTGGCGAGGTTTTCAAGCACATCATCCAGTTGGAAATCCGTCGATTCAATGTCCAGTTTACCCGCCTCGATCTTGGAAAAATCCAGGATATCGTTGATAATGCCCAGCAGGGCATTGGACGACGACTGCACTTTGCTGATGTAGTCATGTTGCTTAGGGGTGAGATCGGTCTTGAGGGCCAGGTGGCTCATGCCGATGATGGCGTTCATGGGGGTGCGGATCTCGTGGCTCATGTTGGCCAGGAAATCGCTCTTGGCGTGGGTGGCCTCTTCGGCCTTCCCCTTCTGCATGTCCAGATCCTCCATCATGTTCAGCATGGCGGACTGGGCGGCGTCCAATTCCTGCAGGTTTTGGTGAAGTTCCTCCTCATCCTTCTTGCGATCAGACATATCCTGGAACGTAGCGATTATTTCCGCAGGCCCTGTTGCAAGTATAAATGCTGAGGCGTTCAGGAGAACATCCAATGACTCGCCGCCCGAATTGCGCATTTTCGTCTCTACGGACACCGTCTCGCTACGCTCAAGGGCCGGGTATACAACCTGCCCGACGCGTTCCCATTCTTCATCGTTTACGTAAAAATGGCGCGTTTCCATACCGGCCAGTTCATCGGTCTCATATCCAAACATTTCCCCGAGCAACTTGTTTCCCATGATGAATTTTCGTTCCATTAAAAGGGCAATGCCGATGGGAGCTGTATTGATTATCGCCTGCATTCGCCTTTTGGTTTCCAGCAGGGCGTTTTCAGCGTTCATACGCCCGATGATACCGGAAAGCACATCAGCGATATTTCTCAGAAACAATGCTTCGTCTTCCTGATATTGATGACCGGCTTCAACATAAACTGTGAACAATCCAAGCAACTGTTTCGATAATGACAAAACAGGGACGCAATAATGCCCGTGATCCGTGATACCGTCAAACATGACATCATGTTTTTCGTTCAAGTGACTTTCGAATACCAGTTCTTTGGATGCGGCAGCCCGTCCGCACAAACAGGTGCCGTCCGAAACCGTCGCACATTTTTCGATCAGACTAGGATGAAGCCCCCGATGCGCGTTAAGCACCAGCGTATCCGTCTCCGCATCCATCAGAAATATAGCGCCTCTTTGTTCAAAAACCAGATTCGGGATTGAGGTGATTAGTTCGATAGCCTCATCCAGCAAAGCGTTGAGAGAAAGATCTTTGAGCGAAAGGCCAAGCAATTGGTTCATAAGCGATCGAATTTGGTGTTCACGACGCAGTTTTTCCTCTGCCCGCTTACGCTCAGTGATGTCCTCCTTGACCGCAAGAAAATGGGTAATGGATCTGTCGGCGGAAATGACGGGTGAAATAGTGGCTGCTTCCCAATAAAGCTCGCCGTTTTTCTTCCTGTTCAGAAGTTCTCCCCGCCATTCCCCCCCCTCAGCAATTGTTTCCCAGAGATCCCGGTATAGTTCAGGCGGATTTTCCCCGGACTTCAGAACACGAGGATTCTGGCCAAGGGCTTCCTCGAGGCTGTACCCCGTGATCTCGCAGAATTTGGGGTTGACGTATTCGATATTTCCCTGAGGATCGGTGATAACCACCGAGGTCGGACTTTGTTCGACGGCTCGGGAGAGTTTTATTAACTCCTCCTCTGCCTTCTTGCGATCGGTGATGTCGAAAATTGTGCCGTCCAGGTACTCCGGAAGGCCATCGGATCCGTAGGCGGCCTGTCCTTTTGCGTAAACCCAATGGACCCCACCCTTGGAGTCGATAATGCGGTATTCATTCATGAATGGACGGTGCTGAGCCACGGCTTCCGCAGTATTACGCGCTATGGGTTCCATATCATCAGGGTGCATGAGGCTACCGAAATCCCTCACAGCGTTTTCGCCCAGGAATTCACTTGCGGGGTATCCACTCAACGCTTCTATGCCGTTGCTGATGAACAACATGGACCATGGATGCCCGGACATACAACGGTAAACCACACCGGGGATATTGGCGACGAGGGTTCGAAACTGCTTTTCGTTTTCACGCAATTCCTTTTCGGCGCGATTGCGTTCGACCATCTCGCGCTTCAATTTACGGTTCCAAAACAAGAAACTGAGCAAGATAAGTAATGCGGCACCACCTGCACCTAACACCCATTTCAGGAAATCGGAAGAGACGAGGGCATGCTCGTAACGGATGGATGTCCAACGCTGCTGAATGGCATCCCTTTCGGTTTGGGTAATAGATACCAGAGCCTTGTTGAGAATGCCGACCAGCACGGGCCAGTCTTTCCTGACACCCATTCCCAGTTCGTTGATCTTGTCGGCGGTGGGTGCCGCCACTTTCAGGTTGGCAAGGCCTAATTGCCCAATGTAGTAAC
>Ga0233431_1004896_pt1 | contig 13680 bp, 9 predicted proteins | sample SI_118_April2016_FD_179867 | JGI IMG/M metagenome (GOLD analysis project Ga0233431, IMG submission 179867) | Seawater microbial communities from Saanich Inlet, British Columbia, Canada - SI_118_April2016_200_MG | ecosystem: Environmental > Aquatic > Marine > Inlet | place: Canada: British...
ATATAGTCACCATAGGGTTTGTCGTGGTGAATAGCTGGCTCTATTTTGAAAACTTTTTTGTTGCAGAACAAGCAACCCTTCGAACGTACTTTGCATTCTTCCCATGGATACTTCTTTTTCTTATTCCAGCAATCTCTATGAGAGTATGGGCAGAAGAAAAAAAATCGGGCACCATCGAATTTTTACTGACAACAGCAACAAAAGACTGGGAAGCAGTTATTGCTAAATACTTAAGCACCCTCATTCTTATTCTTTTCATCCTTATCTGCACACTCCCCGTTCCATTAAGTGTTGCTGCTATCGGGAATGTAGATGGCGGACAAATAGTAACAAACTATATTGCAGCGTTCTTACTTGCCGCCAGCATGGTTGCAATCGGCCAATGGCTTTCCTCTCTTTCTAAAAACCAGATTGTGTCGTTTATTATTACCTTGTTGGTACTTTTTGCATTAATGATGATTGGCTTGCCGTATCTTCTAGCAAGCACAAAAGGAATACTCACCGAAGGCATGCGATTCCTTTCAACCCAAACTCACTTTTTAAACATGTCAAAAGGTGTTATCGACATTCGAGATGTAACATATTTTATATCTATTATTGTGCTTTTCCTGTTTTTAAATGTGTTCAGCCTCCAAAGTAGGCATTGGAAATAACCCTCTGTATGAAAATAGCATTCTCAAAAAAACTCAAAAAACGTTCACAAGCACTTTCGATGGTAGCAATTCTTGTTGTTGCCATCCTCCTTATCAATTTAATAGTATCTGCGGTCCAGCTCCGACTAGATCTTACAGAAAACAAAGAATTTAGTTTATCTCCAATCACCAAAACCACCATTAAGAATCTGGAAGACGTGGTAAACATTAAGGCATATTTTTCTGGAGATCTTAATGCTCGACTTCAACCTATTAAAAGTAGTGTCGAAGATATTCTATCTGAATACGCCGCACAATCCCACGGCAATATTCTTATTAGCTTTGTAGATCCAAAAACAACCCCAGGAATAGAGCATGAGCTTTCAACTGTTGGTATCCCACCAATTCAATTTGAAATTATCGATAACGACAAATACGAACTCGCAAACGGATACATGGGATTAGGAATTTTTTATGGAGACAAGACAGAAGCAATTCCTGTTGTACAATCGCTTTCAACTCTTGAATACGATTTAACTGCTGCAATCAAAAAAGTAACGAGAGAGGAAATCCCCGTCATAGGCTATATCACAAGTAATGGAACAACTGGAGCAGACACCGCATTTGCTCCCATCTATAAAGATATTAGCCAACGATTTACTGTTCAAAACATTGATCTTTCGTCTGCAACCGAAATTACAGATGAGATTGGCATTCTTATTCTTGCCGGCCCAACTGAACAATTTACCGACTGGCAATTATACTTAATAGATCAATTTATGATGAAAGGCGGTTCGCTCGTGGCATTTATAGAAAATCATACTATTGGCGAAAATTTGGCGGCAGAACCACTCTCTACAGGAATCGAAAAATTATTAAAGCATTACGGACTTACATTAGAGGAAAAAATTATTGGAGATGCCTCAAATTCCATAGCATCGTTCAGAACTCAATTTGGCCAATTTATTACCCAATATCCAATGTGGGTACAAATTCCAAAAACTGGAATGAACCCAGAAAGTGCTATTGTAAACAGACTTGAAGGGGTCGTTCTTCCGTGGGCTTCTTATTTCACTTTCGAAAAAGATGCCTTTACTTCGCTTATCAACACAACAGACCAGTCGTGGACAAAAAATATTACCGACTCTTTAGACCCAACAAACCAACAACCGGGCACAGACTCAGGAACACGTTCACTTGCTGTTCAATTTTCAGGATCACTTACCAGTTATTTTAAGGATAAAGACATTCCTGCCCCCCCTGAATCTGCCGGAGAAGCATTTTCTATTAGCGACAAAAAAACAGAAGGAGAAGCTGCTCGAATGTATGTAGTCGCAGATAACGACTTTGCAACAGAAGGCTTCTTACGCCAACATGCTTCAAACAGCGTTCTTGCCTTAAATATTATAGATGCCGCAGCTCAAGACGAAGCCCTTCTTTCTATTCGTGCTCGGACTATAGATAACCGTCCGATAGAACAGCTTTCTTCTACAAAAAAATCATTCATCAAATGGGGAAACATTCTTATAGTTCCCGTTATTCTTATAGTCCTCGGACTCTTGCGATCTACGCTTCGTAAAAGACGTTCAAAAAAAGCTTCAGCGTAATGAATATTCTATGAAAAAAACGAATCGTAACCTTGTTGTTGGCGTTGTTATTCTTGCAGTTTTGGCTGGTTTTTGGTTTGCAGTTGGACAAACAACCCAAGAAAAAAAATCATCAAATGCTGTCCCCGATTCTCTCTGGCAATCGTTTAGTTGGCAAGATGTTCAAGAACTCACCATTCGCAGAACCCTTTTTAAAAAAATTGATAATACATGGAAAGTAGAAAAAGATAATATTTTTTTTCCTATCACTTTGGGTGCTATTGATCAAATAGAAAACTTTTTTGCCGACTCACAACTAAAAGGAAAAGTGGCTCAAACGACAGTAAAACATACACAGCTTGAAGTAACAGCTATTCAAGGAATCCATGTTACTGCATCTACGAGCAGCAAAAAAGTTGTCGATGTTATTGTTGGTAAAAGCGGCATCGATTTTTCCAGTTGCTACATAAGAAAATCGGATGAAGATACCGTTTACCTTGCTACTCCTAATTGTAAATTTACATTTGATAAAAACGAATGGCGCAATTTAAGTATTATGCCGGCTGTAAATAATTTACAACTAGAAAAAATATCAATAGAACAAGACGGCGCTTTTCGAGAACTTCTAAAACAAGGCGAAACCATAGAATGGAAAGAAGGCGATATTGATTTAGATGCTGAAAAAGTAAAAAATCTAATGTCAGCGATTACAGGGACCCAAGCTGCTAATATATTACTTTCTTCAGAAGAAACAACCGATGCGTTTACCACTCCAAAAGCAACAATTCAGCTTGATATAAAAGACCACGACTCTATAACTATTATAGTAGGGACAGAAGCTTCAGGAAGCGAGTATTACATACAAAATCCAACAAAAAATGAATATGTCTATACTGTATCTAAAACCAGAGTAGACGACCAATGGTTAATTCCTATCGACGAACTTAAAAAAGACTAATACAAGCCTCCTCTTGCCAAATTCAAAAGATCATGTTAGATTCGATGAGTCCTTAAATCAATAGACTAATATATATACGATATGCCGGTAAAGAAAGCAGCATTCAAGCATTTACGACAAACGCACAAAAAAACTGCGATAAATAGTCGTGTAAAAAATAGCGTTAGAACAGCTATTAAAATGGCAAAGAAAAAGATTACAGAAAATCCGACCAGAGATGAAGCCTGGGTTTTAGTTCATCAAGCAATAAAACGACTCGATAAAGCAGCTCAAAAAAAAGTTATAACAAAAAACGAAGCAGCCCGAAAGAAATCAAAATTAATGAAAAAAATGAACGCCCTCGCTGCAAAATAACATTTACTTCTTAAACAAAAAAGACTCTTTAAAAGGTCTTTTTTGTTTGTCTAAAATGTCTATTCCCTCTCTTTGCATAAGGGAGGGCTAGGGAGGGTTTTATTACGAAAGAATCAATTGGGAAACAACATGAAATAATATATCTTCGCCTTTAAGTGCTGTTGTTTTTACGAGTCTATCTGCTTCTACTAATGAATGATACGTTGTGGTGATTTGATCCCACGAAAAATTCTTACTCTGCTCTGTTGCCTTTTGCACAACAAACGGATGTAATTGCAATTCTTTTGCCAATTGATTTGCTGGCGCAGGGGCAAGGTGTGTTCTGTGTTTTACCAACGAAAGAATTCTAAACTGCCGTACAAGCATACCAAGCAAGTATAAAGCGTCTTTCCCTGCCCTCCATTGGTCTTGTAACAACTGTATTGCAGTGGTAGTACTCTTTGTACTTAAAGCATCCATCAGCCCAAAAATATCGTCATTAAACCCAGCCTCTACAAGTTTTTTTACATCTTCTGTTTCTATAAAGGTTCTCTTTTCAGATAGCACGAACGAAGATATCTTTTTTATTTCTTGTTGCATCTGCCATAAATTACTGCCAACAAAACTTTCTAATAATTGTTGTGCCTGTGGGTCACTATCTACCCTTTGTTCTTGAATAGCATTCTTTACCCACGAAGAAAGCTGATAGCCTTCGAGCGGCGTAAATTCATGGATAAACAGAGCTTTTTTTAATAGTTTAAAGAGTGCCTCTCTTTTATCTGCTGTCCCTTGTTGCCAAATAAGCAACGTATTATCTTCCGGTTCCTTACTTTCTACAAGCGGCTTTAATACTTCTTTAAACGCTTCTTTTTGTGGTTTTTTACAATCAAAAATATTCTTTACTATAATCAATTTTTTCTCAGAAAAAAAACCACCACCACTAGCCATTAATCTCGCAAGATCATCAGCAGAGAGTTCTTTAGCGTCGTTTGTTGTTATTGCTTGCCCTGTGGTATCAACCTCTTTAGTAAAACGTTCTTTAACTTGAACTACCTTTTGTTGAGAGCGAAAGCTATCTTCTCCGTAAAAAAATATAATCATAGCCAGTAATCATACCTGAAAAATCTTTTCATGAGAACTTGACGCCTGCCCTTTCTTATTGTACATTCGGGTGAACAGTACGCCGGGTATTGTTCGTGTTAATGCCCTTCAGAAAGGGCATCTATCGACGGAGAGATTCATGATCGTTACAACAGGCCAACTGTTCGAAGTTGCCTACGGTGAATTCGCGATCGGCGCGTACAACATCAACAACGCCGAGCAGACCATGGGGCTGTTCCAGGGATGTGTTGATTCGCAAGCGCCCTTCATCATCCAGATATCCAAAGGTGCTCGTGCATACACCGACAAGCGACTTCTCGAGGCCATGATCCGCGCCGCAGCCGAGATCTTCCCAGGCGTCGTCTTCGCCGTCCACCTGGACCACGGCGACGAAGAAACGTGCTACGACTGCATCGACTCAGGCTTCTACTCAGGAGTGATGATCGACGCATCTCACGAAGAGTTCAGGAAAAACATCGCCATCACCAAGAGAGTTGTCGAGCGAGCCCATGCCGTTGGCATCAGCGTCGAAGCGGAACTCGGCATGCTCGGTGGCGTTGAAGAAAAGGTCACCGGCGACAACCCGTGTCTCACCAATCCAGACGAGGCTGAGAGATTCGTCCGAGAGACGAACTGCGACAGCCTCGCTTGTGCGATCGGCACAAGCCATGGTGCGTTCAAGTTTACAGGTGGTCAAGGAATCCACTTCGACCTGCTCGAAGAAATTCGAAACCGCCTCCCACGGGGGTTCCCGCTGGTGATGCACGGCTCCAGCTCGGTCCCAAAGGACGAGGTCGCACGCATCAATGCTGCTGGTGGCAACCTCAAGGGTGCCAGTGGTGTGGACGTGAATCAGTACTTGCCCGCAGCCAAGCGTGGTGTCACCAAGATCAACATCGACACCGACGGCCGGCTGGTGTGGACACGTGTTCACCGCGAGCACCTAACCGCAAACCCAGATGAAATCGACTTCCGGAAACCCGGCAAGGTATTCATCGCCGAATACGCAGCGTTCATCGCAAGCCGGAACGAACTCCTCGGCTCTGCCGGACAGGTCGACACTGTACGAAAACACGTGACAGCTAACTAGTTCCGCTCGTACGTGGAACTAAAGCGCGAAGGTGGCACTTGCACCTTCGCGTTTCCTATTTCTATAAAATATAGTTACTCCGATGTCATTTCTCCCCAATTTTTTCCAACCTTAACCTCTGCTACAATCGGGACTTTAAACTCACCTGCTGTTTCCATTTCTTTTACCACCATTTTTGATACTTTTTTTACTTTATCTGCTGGAACCTCAAACACAAGTTCATCGTGCACTTGTAATATCATTAACTCGTCCTTCGCTAGCTTTTTATCAATCCGGATCATCGCTAATTTCATTAAATCTGCTGCTGTCCCTTGTAATGGCATATTTATAGCCATCCTCTCGGCTGCTGAACGCAGCTGAGGCGCGTTTGCATGCATATCTGGGGTATACCTGCGTCTTCCAAATGCAGTCTCTACATATCCCAATTCTCGAGCTTGTTCTTTTATTCTTTCCATATAATCAGCCACCTTTGGAAAGAGCGAAAAATATCCAGCTATAAACGATTGAGCTTCATCTTTAGAAATCCCCGTCCTTTTCGATAAGCCAAGCCAGCCCATGCCATACAATACACCAAAATTCACTTCTTTGGCCGCCCGTCTCATCTCTGGGGTAACATCTTCTACCGAAACATTGTTAATACTTGCCGCAGTTTCCTTGTGAATATCTCTTCTGTCTTTAAAAATATCTATCATTTTTTTATCATTTGCTAAATGTGCTGCTAACCGAAGTTCTATTTGGGAATAATCTACTGCTATTAATACTTTTCCAGCAGGCGCAACAAATGCATTTCGAATTTTTCTTCCCAGTTCTGTACGGATAGGAATATTTTGTAAATTAGGATGGCTCGAAGACAATCTTCCAGTAGCAGCAACGGTTTGATTATAATCGGTGTGTAATCTTTTCGTGTCTTTATCTACCAAAGCTGGAAGTGCTTCGACATAGGTTGAATTAAGTTTCGACAATTCACGATATTCCATAATAAAAGGAATAATCTCGTGCTCGTCTTTTAATTTTTCTAATACATCACTTGCAGTGGAAAAACCCTTCGTACGCTTTGGTACCTTCGCGGTTGAAAGTTTTAATTTCTCGAACAATACAACACTCAACTGGCTTGGAGAATTTACATTAAACTCTTTACCAGCTAGTTTTATAATCTTTTTTTCGATTGTTAAAAGCTTAGAGCTTAACTCTTCTCCCATTTTTTTCAGAAATTTTGAATCAAGCTTCACACCGTTTCTTTCTACTTTTGCCAAAACTTCTACCAATGGCATTTCTATATCTTCTAACACTGTTTTTAAATGATCCTCTTTTATATCTTTTTTAAATATTTCATATAGCCGCCACGTATAGTCGGCATCTTCGGCTGCGTATTCCGATACATCTTCTATTTCTACTTGGTCTAAAGACAACTGACCTTTCCCACGCTTGCCAATTAAATCCGAAATCGGAATCATCTGATGTTTGCACTCTACAAAGGCTAAATTATCTAAACTATAACTACGTGCATCTGGCCGAAGAATATATGCTGCTATCATCGTATCGAACGAACTGCCTTGTACATGAATGTCGTGGTTTGCTAATACTGAAATATCATATTTAGCATTATGGGCAATTTTTTTTTGTTTTGGATTCTCTAAAATTCTTACAAGCTCTTTGTAATATTCTGGCCTATCGTCGCCAAGAAAAGGAATATAATACGCATCACCTGCTTTCCAACAGAAACTAGCACCAATCACCCGTGCCTGAAGTTTATTTAAACTCGTGGTTTCTGTATCAAATGCAAAAATCGGCTGTTTTGAAAGCTCTTCTAAAAATTCATTTATTTCTTTTTCTTCCCGTAGCAAATAATACCCCTTCGTACGAGGAATTTTTCTTCCGCCTTTTTCCTCTTCTTTTGTGTCTGTATTCTCTTTTGGTGCAAGATTTTCAAGAGAGCGTATTAAGGATCTAAATTCAAGTTCGTGAAAAATGGCATGTGCAGCTTTTTGATCTGCTTTCTCCCATTCAGTATCTTCAAGTGAAAGGTTTACCGATACATCACATTTTATTGTTACAAGCTCTTTACTCATTTCAGCATCTTTTTTTCCGGTTTCAAGTTTTTTTGCGAGCCCTTTGCTTATGCCTTTTTCTTTTCGAGCGGCTTCGTCTGTTTCTTTTTCTAAAAATTCATACACCCCTTCTAATGTTTTGAATTCTTTTATTAAGTTAATAGCACCTTTTTCACCAATCCCAGCAACCCCAGGAATATTGTCCGATGGATCTCCTCTTAAGGCCTTATAATCTATCATTTGGTCTGGCACTAATTCGTATCTGTCTACAACAGCCGCTTCGTCGTAGGTAAACATTTCTTTTACTCCATGTTTAAACGTATAGACACTTACGTGATCATCTACCAATTGCAAAGTATCTAAATCTCCTGTCAAAATAACAACCTCAGTCTCTGATTTAAATTTTTCTGATAATGTACCAATAACATCATCTGCCTCAAAACCTTGAATCCCGATGGCTGGAATACCCAAAGCCTCGGAAATTTCTTTTACACGCGGAATTTGAGCATACAGTTCGTCTGGCTTCTTCTCTCTATGGGCTTTATACTCTTTATACATCTTATTTCTAAAGGTAGGTCCTTTCTCATCGAATGTCATTACTGCATAGGTTGGTTTTACATCTTTTAATGCCTTCAGCAACGCCGAAGTAACGCCGTACACCGCGTTTACAACCTCTCCATCCTTCGTTTTCATGGTAGGTGGTATGGCGTGCCACGACCTGTGCAACAAAGCAAGCGCATCTACTACCAACAATTTTTTTCTTTTTTTAGCCATAGAAAAGCACCTTCCATTATACCTGGGTAGATGAAATTTGAATAGTTGCGTTTTGGCCCTAAACTTGATACAGTTTATCTGTTTTCAGAAGAGATAATTGATGTATTTAAGGTGGCATGGCCAAGTGGTAAGGCAGGGGTCTGCAAAACCCTTATCGCGGGTTCGATTCCCGCTGCCACCTTATATATATCACAAAAAAACAACGGCTCATTGTGTGAGCCGTTGTTTTTATTCTGTAAATAGGTAGTTATAATGTTTCTGTAATTTCTGGTTCTACTTCTGCTACAATCTCTACTTCAGTATATCGTTTTCCAAATGTTTTTGCCTCTGCCCGAGTTGGCATCCATACATCTACACGCCAGGTTCCGGTATATCTTCGGTTCATTCTATCTAATACCGTAAATACTTGGTCTCCAAATAAATCAGGAATTCTAACTTTCGTTCCAATAGGTAAATCGTTTGCTGCTACCATCCCCCAATGGACTACGTGTCCGCGAGCAGCTAAATAAGGAGTATCGTCTGTTTGGTCTACGGTACTTGAATACGAAGTAATAGTCATGTACCTACTCCAAACAGTTCTATGTGCCTTTTGAATTTGAGGAGAAGTAATAGTAGTAGGGTCAAAATATGCAGAGGCAGCAGTTACTACCGAGTTCTTGGCAGGAAAAGCCTTACCTTTTAATGGAAAATCCATTGGACTTGGGGTCGAAATACTATCAACCTGAGCAAAAGTATACTGCGGAAAAAACATTTGTGCAGAAAAAATGAGTACTGCAATAGCAAATCCAGCGCGAAAGCGCTTTTTTGTTTTTTGATAAGTTTTGTATGAAACTCGTTTCATAGATTCAGGGGAACGGCATCGTGAGAACAATACCACGGCTCTTAATCTATAAATGCCCTGTTTAGCTATTCTGCGGCAGGTGGAAAGCTATATTTTTGGTCTAAAATATCAAATAAAATACCCGTTACCATAGAAGTTATGATTACGGGGTTATCCAAACCTATTAGTATTATAGCGCACTTTCATGCAAAAGTCAATGCTTTTTACCTCAAAAACATGGCATCTCCAAAGGAGAAAAACCTATACTTTTTCTTTACTGCCTCTTTATAGCACAATAAAGCTTCTTCTCTCCCGACAAAAGCAGAAACAAGAGCAAGAAGCGTAGATTTAGGAAGATGAAAATTCGTAATTAAAGCATCTATAACCTTAAAGTCATATCCAGGAGTAATAAATATATTTACCTCACCAACCCACCCTTCCCCGCTAAGAACGGCTTCGTATGCGCCCTCCAGAGCTCGTGTGGTGGTTGTACCAACAGCTACAATACAATTGCCAGCTATTTTAGCATTTTTAATTACACGGGCAGTATGTGGCGGTATCTTCACATACTCTGCATGCATAACGTGATCTTTCAATTTTTCTGTTTTAACAGGCAAAAAAGTACCTATTCCTACATGAAGTATTATATCTACTATTGTAACTCCCTTCTCCTCTATTTTCTTAATTAACTCAGGAGTAAAATGCATGCCTGCCGTTGGAGCTGCTACAGAACCACTTTGTTTAGCATATATTGTTTGATACCTTTTTCTTAACTCATTTTCAGATAGCGTAGAATCTATATATGGCGGTATAGGTGTAGAACCCAACTTTTTAACAAATTCTGGCAAATCGTTACTATATTCACCGAAATCTAGCTCCCATTCTTGAGATGCTTTATCACCGCAAAAAAGAGTCGCATGAGGAATACTCTTTGAATTAAATGTGACTTTTTCTCCATCTTTCACTTTCCCGCCAACTAAACACTTCCAAAAAGTATCGGTAATCGGGTGCAGTAATAAAATCTCTACTTTCCCGCCGGTTTTCTTTTTGCCAAATATTCTAGCCGGGAAAACCTTACTCGTATTTCTAACCAAAACGTCTCCCGGATTTAAATAATCTATAATATTATAAAAATGCTTATGCTCCTCTTTCTTTATTTCTTTATTTAAAACAAAAAGCCTCGCATGATCGCGGGGTTCTGTAGGCTCTTGAGCAATTAACTCTTTCGGTAAATTATAATCAAAATCTGAAACATTCATATCAACCGATACTATAGCATTCCTTTAGGAATTTCAACTCCCAAGTGCTGATATGCGGACTGTGTTGCAACCCGCCCTCGTGGAGTTCTGTGCAAAAATCCTATTTGCATAAGAAATGGCTCGTACATATCCTCTATTGTTGCCTCCTCTTCGCCTGTTGCCGCAGCGATTGTTCCAACCCCCACTGGTCCGCCATGAAATTTTTCTATTATAGCTGCAAGAATTTTACGATCAACTGAATCAAGTCCCATATTATCTACCTCTAATCTATCAAGCCCTTCAAAGGTGAACTTTTGAGAAACATTACCATCCCCCATTACCTGACAATAATCTCGTACACGCTTTAAGAGCCTGTTTGCAATACGAGGAGTTCTCCGACCCCTTTTAGCAATCTCTTGTGCTGCCTCTGGCTCTATTGCAACAGACAAAATTTGAGCTGCTCTCTCTACTATCTGCTGAATTTCGTTTTCTGCATAAAAATCTAAATGAAACGTACTTCCAAATCTGTCTCGTAAAGGCGCAGAAAGAAGACTAGCTCGTGTAGTTGCCCCTATAAGCGTAAATTTAGGAAGGTCTATTTTAACCGTACGAGCAGACGGGCCTTTTCCAACAATAATATCTAAACAATAATCCTCCATCGCTGGATACAACACTTCTTCTATAAGCCGGTTAAGCCTATGAATTTCGTCGATAAATAAAATTTCGCCATCTTGTAAATTTGTAAGGATCGCTGCCAAATCTCCGGCTTTCTCGATTGCAGGACCACTTGTAACCCTTATGTTACTGCCTGTTTCGTTGGCAATAATATGTGCTAGCGTTGTTTTACCAAGCCCTGGCGGGCCATACAACAGTACATGTTCGAGCGATTCATTCCTAAGTTTTGCAGCATCTATAAAAATACGAATATTGTCTTTTATTCGCGATTGGCCGATATATTCTTCCAGCTTCTTAGGACGCAATGAGTTCTCGAACCCAACATCTTCAGGCGTGCTATCTGGTACTATAACTCTCTCCATAAGCATCATTATTAATCATCTCCTTATGCTAGCATAGCCATTTTATTAACACAATTTTGGCTAAACAAAGCATTTTTGGCTCTACTTAGCCAACCTTCCTTGACAAGTTCCCTTTGCCATGTTATTATAGCTCGTTTTCCAGGGTGTTCTCTAAAAAACCAGAACAATCTCTAGACACGACAAGCATGGGGATTGCGATAAAGGATTCTCTGGGCTCCGGCTCAGAAACACCTTAGCGTAATTCTCTTGTCTAGAGATTGTTCTGGTTTTTTGTTTGGCAAGCTATTGGGGTGTTATTCTACCCCTAAATCTTTGCTTTCATCGCCTTCTAGCTCCTCTACTCCTATTAAACAGACCTCCTGCCACGGACGATAATGAGAAACAAACGTTTCCTCTTTTTCTTCGCCATCTTCATATGTTACTGCATACGTAAACTGCGCATCTGCTCCATTATGAGGGCTTTCTGTGCATTTTTTTTCGCCTGGTTCAAGTTCTAATGTCTCTATAAATTTTGTTGGTGGGGGTGGCGTTACATTATACACAAGCGTTTTAGATTGCTCGACCGACCGGCCATCTAATGTCCCCCAAAAATCGAAATAAATATCGTTTGTTTCTATTCTTGTCTGTATTAAGACATAATTTTCGGTATCATTTAAAAACCTATAATCCGGAGCTGGGTCATAAATCGTAGCGTCGGTTCCCGGTAAACCATCTGCATCGTTATAATACGGTACTTGATACGAGTGATTTCTTCGTTGTGTTACCGGCAAACCAGTTGAAAGCGTTGCTCGAAATGTTGTGGTTCCAATTTGACACAACCCGCCACCATACTCTGGAATAGTTTTGTTTCCTTTTATAACTAACTCTGGTAAATACCCAGAGGCAGCATCGATCTCCCCAAGAGCCTTAAGCAACGAAAACTCCTCTTGTGGAGCTATTAATAACCCATGAAGAGCCGCCGCTCCAACAGCAATATTATGTCGCCTATTCGATGGACTCCCCTGCATATTAGAATAGCCACTCCCTATAATTTCCGAAATCCCTAAATCCCAAATATTTGCTTCTGTTACCCGAGGCTCAACCTCTACTGTTGCTATTTCGATACTCGTCTTACGATTAACAAATACTGCTTCCTCTATTGCTTTTCTTGTTGTTAGAATATCAATATCTTTACCTGGAGCGCCTCCCTGCAACCGAACGACCTCTTTTGTTGCTGAGTTAATTTCAAATTTTGCTTCCTGAGGAAAAACTTTTATATCACCTCGAACTTCTTCATCCAAAAATGCCAATAATTTTTCTTCGTTAATAGAAAGAACCTTTTCTATTTTCTCCCCAGCTACCATCCCAGATTCAGAAAAAAGAGAAGAGATTGCCTCAGAGGCCTTATCTCTTGAAATAAAATTAAGCCAGTCACGAAATAATTCTTTCGAAACAGTCCATTTTTTATTGTTGTAGGTAAGCGTAAGCGAACGAATAGAAATAAGCTCCTCTATCTGTGGCAAAAGCGGCTCTATATCTACAGAAGAAACATCTGGATAGTCGTTCTTTTGTACAATCTCTACTGGCCCAAACTCTGTTTTAGAAATAGATTGCTTAAATTTTTGAACAAACAAATCTCTGTCAAACACCCAGCCGTCTTTTTCCTTATCAATCGAAAGCTCTTGAGTTCTGTCTATAAATACGACCTCTGCATTTTCTGCAGGTTCTTCTAGATCTGCAAAATTCTCATCTAAAACGCCAACAAGCAGTTCAGAATCTACCGAATAGTTTAATGGAACCTCTTTTCCTATAAACAATGCGCGAACTTTCTCCAATATCTGTCGCGCAAGTGGACCTCTACGGCCAACACTCCATGCATGTTCTAAGCTTTTATTTTCTTCAAAACGATACACCTCGCGCGCAATGTCTGGATCAAATGGAGCAATATTTACCGGCAAAAAAGAAACTGCTCTATCTTCGAATTGAACAACAATCCCTTGTTCATTATAGGGCCGCAATACGTGCACTAAAAAATCTTGAGCCTCGTCGTACGTTTTTCCACCCAACCCAAGAGAACCAACCGA
>Ga0233431_1004898_pt1 | contig 13677 bp, 9 predicted proteins | sample SI_118_April2016_FD_179867 | JGI IMG/M metagenome (GOLD analysis project Ga0233431, IMG submission 179867) | Seawater microbial communities from Saanich Inlet, British Columbia, Canada - SI_118_April2016_200_MG | ecosystem: Environmental > Aquatic > Marine > Inlet | place: Canada: British...
CTTGTCGTCTTTTCGCATTCGGAACAAACCCAGAGATTGAGCGGCGTTCCCCAATAGCGATCACGAGATAGCGCCCAATCCCTCAAATTGGCGAGAAATCCGGCCAACCGACCTTCACCGACATGGGATGGGTGCCAGTTGATCGACGCGTTGTTGGCAATCAATTCGTCCTTCACATCCGTGGTTCGGATGTACCAAGAATCACGCGCGTAATATAGCAATGGCGTATCACAACGCCAGCAGAATGGATAGTCATGCTCGTAGGGAACGGATCGATAAAGCAATCCTCGGGTCGTCAGATCCTCGATGATTCGCTCATCAACGTCCTTGACGAATTCGCCAGCCCCCATCGGGAATTCATCCGTGAACTTGCCCGCAAGATCAACGGGCTGGAGGAAGGGAAGCCCTACTTCTTGCCCTAGCTGATAGTCGTCTTCTCCAAATGCAGAGGCAATGTGAACCGTTCCTGTTCCGTCTTCCATGTTGACAAAATCAGCAGCGTAGACACGATGGGCCTTTGGATCAGACAGCAAATCATAGGGTGGCTCATACTGCAAGCCCACCAGATCCGCTCCTGTGAACTCCCGCAGCACTTCGAAGTCACCCTTCAGTGTCTTCTCAACCAACGCTTTGCCAAGCACGAACCGCTCGCCGCCTTGGAGAACCTCGACATAAATCGCATCAGCAGCCACTGCTGCAGCCACGTTGGCTGGCAATGTCCATGGCGTTGTTGTCCATGTCAATACAGATGTACGAACTCCCGGAGACAGCTTGTACGTAGATTTCTCGTCGTTGACAACGGGAAGCCGGAGCATGACCGTGGGATCCTCGACCTTCTTGTATCCCTGGGCCACTTCGTGCGACGACAGCCCTGTTCCGCAACGCGGACAATAAGGCAATGTCTTGTGTCCCTGATAGAGAAGTCCTCGCTCGAACATCTTGTTCAGTTCCCACCAGACGGTTTCGATATACCCGTCAGTGTAGGTGACATAGGCATCTTCAAAATCGATCCAGAAGCCCATGCGTTTCATCATGACTTCCCAATCGACCTTGTACTTCCAAACCGATTCCTTGCACTTCTCAACGAATTTCGCGACCCCGTATTCCTCGATCTCTGGCTTACTGTTTACACCGATGGCTTTCTCGATTTCCAGTTCTACGGGAAGACCGTGCGTATCCCAGCCCGCTTTGCGAGCAACATATCGGCCCCGCATCGTCTGGAAGCGCGGGAATAGATCCTTGTAGACGCGCGGCATGAGATGGCCAAAGTGGGGCTTGCCGTTGGCTGTCGGAGGCCCCTCGAAAAAGACATACCGAGGGCCCCCCTTGGTCGCTTCCAAGGTCTTGGCAAAGGTATCGTGTTCGTCCCAGAACGAGAGGATTTCTGCCTCGCGTTCACTCGGGTTCCGGATCAGTTTGTCATACCGTTTCATCACGTTCTCCTTGCATTCAACACAGCAGGCGTCAAAAACAACATCAAACACAAATGGCAAAGTCGACGGGGATGCCCCTATTGGGGCTCGGTAATATAGATGAGAAGTGGTTTATACAATGCTTTTCTTGAGTTCATTATGAATCACGCGCCATAATAGCTATCCGAAAACGACAAGTCAAGATCGGAACCGGGTTTTCCTCACACGAAACCGCAAGGGCACAGACGGGAAACAACACGACGTGACAGTTGTCCGAGCCATTCAACACACCGACGTTCACTCCTTCCCTCCAATTCGACCACAGTTTGCTCACTCAGTCCGTCTACAATCGCCCTATGATGAGGAAGCGATTTCTGAACTTGTTGACGTGGTTTGCGTTGCTGTCGACGATTGCCTTGGCTTTGTCAGGCTGCTTTGGACCTGAAAGCGAACCCATGTCAATTCTAATGAGCGATGTTGTCACTGGGTCCGCGCCCCTCGATGTTGGATTCAACCTATCTCTTTCTTCCCACACCAAGAGCAGGGACATCAGCTTCGAGATCGACTTTGGGGATGGCTCAACACCCATCAGCGGGATCGAATTCGGAATCATTCTCCATCACACCTACGAAACCGCAGGTACGTATGAGGCCACCTTGCTCATCATCGACGAAGACGGCAAGTCTGCGACCGATTCGCTAACACTTACTGTGAATGATCTTGGTCCACAAGAGGGAACGCAGATTGGCAATACTGCACCCGACTTCGAGGGACACACAACAGTTGGCGGAACCATGCGATTGTCCGATTATCGAGGCAGTGTCGTCATCCTCGACTTCTGGGGATCGTGGTGCACACCGTGCCAAAACAGCATGCCACATTTCGACGATCTGGCAACACGATATAGCGAGCAAGGCTTGGTGATTGTCGTCGTATCCACAGACATCAGCGAACAAGACACCATCGACTTCCTGGCATCCAAGGGATTGACACAATTCGTTAGTGTGTGGGAGCCAGGAGGTAAGCACGGCAACTTCATCGATCTTCTGTATGGCGATGTCGCCTATTACCCGACAACTTACGTGCTTGATCGTCAAGGCGTCATCCGCTTCATCAGTATTGGATATCCGGGAACACTGACGGATGCAATGCTAGAGTCACTCCTCTAGGCAAAGAAGGCGAGCAAGCCAGACGCTTTGAGCCATTCGCCAAAGCCCATGAAGATCCTGTAGCGCGTCACGCACTTCTGTCAGCACGCTTGAGCCACAGAATGACGGCCACAGATCCAATCGCACCCATCAGGCTTCCGAAGGGAAACACTGCGCTCAAACCAAACACATCGACAACAGCTCCACAGACTACGGGTCCGATCATTTGACCCGATGCAAAGGCTGATCCGTGTAATCCTGCAAGTGTAGCCATCCCATGCGTCCGTCCGAGTTCTGTTCGAATTGCGAGAATTGAAGCCCGGGAGAAGGCCGAAAGCATGCCGATTGAGAAAACGACAGCCAGTACCCCGGCAAACGATCGCATGAAGGGAATCAACAGCAGCAACATGGGTGCAGCAAAGCTGCCGAGAATGATTTGCGGATTCCGCGGCCATCTGTCTGCCAGAAAACCAAACGGAATTTGGAACAAGCCGCCGGCAATGAAGTAGCCCGACATAATGTAGCCCACTTCTGAGGCCGACCACCCCAGCATGGAAACCGCAAACAGCGGATAGAACGTATTGAACCCCTGTCTCCAAAATCCACGCGTTGCCACATAGGCCAGGATCGCCTTAACACCATCATTCTTGGCAATCTGACTCATAGGAATAATCGATGAGGGCTGTTGCTTGGACTCCGGCTTTTTGGCTTCACGATGATCGGCAGGTAAAGTCAGGGCAACCATCAGCAATGAGAGAGCGCTCAATAACCCCATCCCAGCGAATGCGGCATGATACGACCACAGATCAGTCAGAACGCCCCCCAACAAGGGTCCCAATCCCACACCAATAAACATCGAGGAATAGAACAGGTTCATCATTCGTCCCTCTTTGCCTAGGGGAGTGATGTCGCCCACGTAACCTTGAGCAATCGGCGTGACCATCACGGATGCTGCACCTTGGAGGATACGAACGGCGATGAGCTGCCAAATATTGCCCGCCAGGGAATAGCAGAGCGATACCAAGGCAAAGATCCCCAATCCTGCAAGAATGAATCGCTTCCGTCCTATGCGATCAGACAATCGTCCGACAAAGGGCCCCAGCAACCCGCGCGACAATGAGAACGCCCCCATGATAATGCCAATCATGAGGCCGCTGGCTGAAAACGTTTCAACATAGAGAGGAAGAATGGGAGCAATAATGCCGATTCCGAGCATGGCTACAGCAACGGCAAAAAACAAGCTCACGAACGTTTTCCACATGGAGATACCCCCATCCCGCCTCACTTTACAGCCTTGTTCGAGATGAGTCCACGCATTGCCCTGCCAAGGCTTCTCATTCAAGTTAGGAGTCGTATGTCCTTACGGCACACCGATCTCTTGGGCAACAAGCCTGCGTGAGAAGGAGGCGGACGGAGACGGCATCGGCCTGTGCCTGTGCACGGGGGGGGGCGTTGTGAACGCATCTTGGTGCGTCTATGATTTGGCCATCTCACACGACGAGGTCGATTATGAAGAGCACTTTCGCAAACATCGTATCGAGCTTGCCTGCAGACTATGCAGATCTTCGGTTTGAAGAGAATCGCAAGATCCGCATTGGATATGAAGGCAAGGAACTCAGTCAAGTCGCGACCACTCTCACTTCGGGAGGGCATGTCCGCGTGTACGCCAAGGGCGGCAAGGCCATTTCCTCGTTTTCTGATCCTAGACGTGCAGGCCCCATTTCTGAGGCCACCTGTTCTTCGGCAGTTCTCGTCGGTAACAGTCGAGAGAAGAAACTCAAGGTTGCATCAGCTCCAGTGATCACTGAAGACTTCCTCATCTCGCCAGTTCGAGATCCTCGAACAGTAACGTTGAAGGAGAAACTCGATCTCACGGCGCATTACAACAACCTCATTCTGAAGAACCCCCATGTGATCACTACGCAGACGATGTACGACGAATTCACGTCACGGCGCATCTTCGTGAATTCGGATGGCTCAATCATCGAGTATGAACTCGTCAATGTGGGCGTCTTCGGAATGATCGTGACCAAGAAGGGTGACGTCGTACAGCGTGTCCGCTTTGCGTTCGGCGGCAACACGGACTTTTCACCACTATTGGACCGTGAACAGGATGTTCAGAAGCAAATCGACAAGGCCGTTAAGCTGTTGGATGCCGAACCAGCTAGGGCCGGCACTTTTCCCGTAGTCCTTGACCCTTCGGAATCGGGCGTCTTCATCCACGAGGCATTCGGTCATTTGTCTGAAGCTGACGGACTACAGAACAACCCATCGTTCCGAGCCAAGTTGCAGCTGGGAACGACACTAGGAAAGCCGATTCTCAATGTGACTGATGACGCAACCCTGCCGAATCTGCCAGGCAGTTTTGAGATCGACGATGAAGGCGTACGTGGCATGAGAACGCCTCTTATCACAAACGGGGTCCTGTCGGGACGCATGCACTCACGAGAAACTGCTGCAGAATTCGACGAACCGCTGTCTGGAAACATGAGAGCTGTCGATGTGCAATTCACGCCCATCGTGCGCATGTCGAATATTCTCATCGAAGCCGGAGACTCAACATTCGACGAAATGGTAGCCTCGATTGACAACGGCTATTACCTTGTTGGCGCCAAGGGAGGCCAGACGTCGGGCGACCAATTCACATTCGGTGCCCAATGGGGATACCTCATCAAGGATGGCAAGCTGGGCAATATGGTTCGTGACATCAACATGTCTGGAGAACTCTTCTCGACGCTACAAGCGACATCGATGATTGGAAACGACGTGAAATTCGGTGAGCGTGGCGGGTGCGGCAAGGGCGGAGGCGGCCCCATGCAGATGAATCGCAAGTCTGGCAAGGGCTCACCCCACATTAAAATCGACGCAGTCACGATTGGAGGCATCTAATGCATCCCATACTCGAAAACGCCAAACGTACTGTGGAACAGGCGGAGCTGTACTGGAATCAGTCTCACTCAGTGTCCGTTCGATATGAAAACTATCGACTGCAACAAGTGACTGAGAACGATGTCTCCGAGGCCTCGCTCCGAGTGATCAAGGACGGCAGGATTGGTTCGGCCTATGCTGTGTTTCCCGATCAAGAAGGATTCCTAGACAATGCCGTTAGTGGGGCACAGTATGGCGACCCCGTCGCCTACTCATTCGCTGGTGAAGCCACCTACCCAGAACTGGACACCTTCGATGAGTCTACGGCGCAACTGAAGTCTGCAGATTTGGTTGAGGTCTGTGAATCCATCAAGACCAAACTGCAAAAGCAACTACCCGATGTCGCCTTGGGGATCGGCGCTGAGAGCAGCCAATCAGAACTGATCATCCAGACAACCGATGGCGCCAATGCTCAATCAAAGACTACGGGAGCCGGCTACTATTTCGGCGCTCCGTTCAAGGGCGCAGGCATCGGAGTATTCAAGTTCGAGTCAGGAATCACACCTCCTGTCGTCAATGACGAGCTGCTAGATGAATTCGTCACGTGGTACAACTGGGGGAATCAGAGTTCGACGCCCTCAACGGGTCGTCTGCCCGTCATCCTTGCGCCTGAATCCGCCTTTCTGATGATGATGCCTTTGTTGGCTGGCGTCAGCGGCGAGGCTGCCTGGAAGAAGACATCACCGCTCACGCAGCGATTGGGAGAGCAAATCCTTTCCACGAAGCTGACGATTCACGAGAACCCTCTACTAGCGGGGAGCACGGACGCTCGCGCTTTCGATGATGAAGGCGTCCCCTGCAGCAAGAAGGCCATCGTGGAGAAGGGTGTACTCAAGGGCTTCCTCTATGATCAGCGCGTAGGTGCTGCCATGGATCAACCCTCCACTGGCAATGGGTTCAAGCGCACGATGTTTGGCAGTGGCAATGAGACGTCCATCAATCCATGGTTCTGCTGCCCAACCATTGAACCGGGTGACACCTCGTGGCGCGATCTTGTGAAGGGCATCAAGGAAGGGCTGCTCATCACCAATGGCATGGGCTTCCATTCCGGCAACTATCCGCAAGGTCAGTTCGCTGTTCAGGCTGTGGGATTCCACATCGTCAATGGCTCGATCATCGGACGACTCGATAAGACGATGATCTCAGGAAACATCTATGAGGATTGTCAGAACATCGCCGCGATCAGCAGCGAAGTCGGTTCCTGCAGTGGCTTCCTACCATTGGGTACTGCACCCTACATCCTGATCGACTCCCTGCAGGTGGCAGGGAAGTAGCCGAACCGCATGCAGGCGAGCAGCTCTCGGCCCGCGACAAAACCAGTAATTGAGAGTGCGGGCAGATGTCAACCATCTGCCCGCATCTTCTTGTTCTCCGGTTTACCTTGCTGATCCACGCTTCCTTCGGTATCTTCATTCTCATCTACGCCACTGTTGGAGGAAGCCTATGCTGCATGTTCTAGAACACCCGCTCATCCAAAGCAAACTTTCGCGCATGCGAGACATCAATACAGGGAACCAGATGTTTCGTCGATTGCTGGAAGAGCTCACCGCATTCATGGTTTACGAGATTACTCGCAAGTACCCACTACGTGACCGTGAGATTACTACACCCCTTGAGATCATGACGGGACGTGTGTTGGACGCCAGCGTTGTTCTCGTACCCATTCTTCGGGCAGGCACAGGCATGCTGGGCGGGGTACTGAACCTCATTCCCACGGCCAAGGTCGGCCATATTGGGCTGTTCCGGGATCCATCCACACTGCAGCCTGTCGAGTACTATTGCAAGCTCCCTCCAGAGCTTCCTAATGCACACATCATCCTTGTCGATCCGATGCTGGCCACTGGCGGAAGCGCTATCTCTGCAACAGACATTATCAAGAGAGAAGGCGGCAAGGATATTCAATTCCTGTGTCTTGTAGCTGCTCCTGAAGGCGTCGATGCGTATAGCAAGGCCCATCCTGATGTCCCCATCTACACGGCAGGTATCGATCGACAGCTGAATGAGAAGGGCTACATCCTGCCCGGACTCGGGGACGCGGGCGATCGCATCTTTGGAACCTAGCATAAGGACACTATGAGCGACAATATTCGGATCATTGAAACACTGGTGATGCATGAGGAATCTGAGCGCACATTGCTTTGGAACATCTACAATGCCGCGTTCGAGCGATTGAATAGACGCACACCCATTCACCATGGCGGATTCGATGCCAGCCAATTCAACGCTGTACTCATGGATGAGGACTTCACCAAGTTCCTCGTTTATGCAGATGGCGAGCTGGCCGGTATCACTCTCATCACCAATGTACTGTCTAAGATTCCGTGGGTGAACGTTGGTTACTTTGAGGATCACTATCCCAATCGTAGTGCCAGTGGGGACATCTACTTCCTTCCTGTCGTGGTCATCGACCCCAAGCATCAGGATCTTAGACTGATCGGGGCCAAACTACTGCAGCAATCGCTAACAACGATGGGCGAGAATGTGGTCATGGCTGTCGACTATTCCGAGACACTGCGGCACAGTCTGCCGGCATTCGTTCGTAGGGGACTGGGACGAGCATTCAAGGGCGAAATTCTCGACCGTCTTGTTTATCAGATCTTCTATTACGAGGATCCTAGCTAGCCCATCCGGTACCGGAACTGGCTAGCACTTCAGTCTCTCCGCAGAAGAAACCGGCAAGATCGGACACTCCCAACCATGAAGGACATGAAGAACTCGAAGGGGAGCCCCGTCTGCCTGCTCAGAGAGGGTGGGAGCATCATCATGGACTTCGTGCTCTTCATGGTTAGTAGCAGCTTTGTTTTAGCGGGATACTCCTGTCCCACAATGAAGTTGACAATCCAAAACTATCTTCCGCTCACGTACAGGATTGTTGATTCGCTTAGCCAGCAGCTTCGTATGCGCGGATCAGCCCAGGCAGATCAGCAAAGTCACTGATAACATGGTCAGCGACTTCAAGGAGCGAGTCGTCCTTGGGATTGGCAGCAACAGCCAATCCGACGCGCTCAAGCACAGTGAGATCATTCACGTTGTCGCCAATGAAGCAGATTCGCTCCAATTCCAACCCATACTTGGCAACCAATTGCTCCAACACGTCCGCCTTTGACCATAGATCAACCACGGTTTCGCTTGTACCGACAAAACAGCCATCGACAACGGCCAGCCGATTGGCCCAAGCGAACGTTAGCCCAAGATCCCGCGCGACATGATCGGCGACCAGATCCACGCCTGAGGAAAGGATGCCCATCAGATAGTTGTCCCGCAGTTCAGCAACAGCCTCGACGACACCTTGTGCATAGGGAGGAGGAAAAAGTTGGTCAGCCACCTGGCTAACTGAGATTCCCTTCAGAAGCTTCGCTTCTTCGACCACCCATTCGGCATAGGCATCCTTGCGATGAAAGTACTCTCGAAACAGTTGCTGAGAACGTTCAGACACGCCAGCTGCGACAGCCACAGCGCCCCAGCTGGACTCAAAATCAACGCCGTGATAGCGAACGAGGGTTCCATCCAAGTCGAAAATCACGGCGTCGATTTTTCTCATGCTGGATTAGGGCAGCTCAAGCATTGAGCCTGAGCCAATTCCCAATTCAACCAACGAACCACTTGGTAGTTCCAAGGCATACTGGTACGGAGCCCCAGCCGTATACTGAGCCGTAGCTTGAGCGGTCATCGTCGTCGAGCCTACCCATTCTCCGACGGCGTTGAAGAAGACGATGTCAAGATCGAACGGCACCGTCTGCATCGTGAAGTTGCTTTCAATTTCAGAATCAAACACGAACAGAATGCCTGGGAATCCTGTGATAAGCTCACTAGGGAAACCCCGAAAACCGGTTGCTCTCTCATTCGGCTCGTCAGCCACATAGGCTGCCACCTGAATCGAGTTGCCGTTCTCTGTTTCAATCGTCGTCGTTCCCAGATCAAGTGTTCCCACGATACCCAGACCCAATTCGCGAGCATCAATTCTTGCCAGGGGTGCTGTATCATCCACATTCGATGGATAAACGGGAACCGGGCTATCTCCGATTCCATCTCCATCAGCATCCGTGACACTGCCAAAGCCCCAGAAATTGCCGATACCATCCTTTATCCAGACATTCCCAGTTCCCTGGTCAGCAACCATGGTCTGTCCGTCATTAAGGAAGACATTCTCAGTGAACGTATTCCCTGAGGAATCCAGATTCGTGTAGATGTGATTGCCATTGTCCGCGAATACGTTGCCACGGAACGTGTTCCCCTGAGTGATTGATCGCTGGAATGTCTCGGGAAAGAGAACACCGCGCGAGTGCTGCGCAAAAAGATTTCGCTCGATGGTGTTGTTTGTTCCTGACATGTACATGCCATAGGCACCGGAAACGACCGTATTGCCAGTCGCTGTATTCCCAGAAGCTTGTGCTTCAAACTGAATACCAATCTCGCTTCCGAAAACAAGATTTCGTTCAATCGTGTTCGAAAAGGCAGCTTCCAAAGCAATTCCCTGTGCCATGTGATCGCTATCATCGTGAATCGAATTGCCGATGATCAAGTTGTCTGCAGCTCCACCTAGGATTGCAATCCCTGTAACGTCCGCGTAGATGTCGTTGCCGCGTAGTTCGTTGCCATCCGAAGCCAGAATCCGAATCCCTGAATCACTGGCAAAAGCGAAGTTGCCAACGAGAGTGTTGTTGTTCGACAGCGTCAGCTGAATACCGGCCAATCGATTGTTCTTGACCACATTCGTCGTCACTTGATTGTTGTGCGACTCATAGAGATGAATGCCGTGATCTGTGATCACATTGGCTGTGCGATGTGCCAGATTCAACGCAATTGTCGAATCCTCGACAAAGGCGAAGGTCATTCCATCGCCGTTGACGATTTCATTGTTTGTGACTGTGACATTGCGGCTGCCTGCTACAGTGAGGTGGCCACCTTTCAGTTCAGAAATGGTGTCCCCATCCAAACCATAGAAGTAGTAGATAGGCGCATTGTTATACAGATTGGTCGTAGAGATCTCATGTTGATACTGTTCTACGGATTCACCCACGACACGCAATCCGCGTCCAGAAACATAAAGGATGCAGTTATCGATCGAAAGATCCGTTGATGAAACGATGTCAATTCCGTGCATAGAATTGGAGATCGAGCATCCCTCGATTGTCCCGCCACTGGCAAATCCGACGCGAATTCCAGAACCACCATAATCGGTAGCGCTCTGGATGATCAGCCCGCGTAGAACAAACTGCGCCGTTACGTTTTCGATTCGAACACCGTAGTATTCGCCCGATGGCACAGTAATCTCCCAGCCAGCGATGATGTACGGATCGTCAACTGTGCCTGTTCCCCCAACCACACCATTCTCGCTTGTGAAGTCTGCGTTGCCCAGAATCGAGATTGGGCCACGCGTGCCATCGTCTGCGAGGTCTGCGACCTCGGCGACCTCGGCGACGTCTGTGACGTCAGTGACGTCAGCGACGTCTGTAACGTCGGCTGGCACATCAGGCATTTCCGTGTCCCCCGAGTCGACTGGGTCGACCGCGTCGACTGGGTCGACGACGGAGACAGGGTCAGCAATATCCTCTGTACTTGCAACAGCAACTGCTGTTGATTCGTTGCCATTGGCAACACCGTTGCCGTCGGCGGCAACGCCATCATCCTGCAAACAGGCCGTGAGTCCGAACGTAGCCACGCTGACTAGAATTAGCAATGAAATAATCTTCTTCATGGAGACAGGCTCCTTATGTGTCATAACTCAACCCCCTCAATTGGCATCAAAAAACAAACAGCAGCTCACGACACCGATTGCGTGTCATGATCTGGGCTCATTATATCTGTCGCTCACACCCTCAGCAATTGGAACCGAAGTTCCCATGTGAGATACAGGGTATCCAAATCCCTTGATCCAATAGTGAGGATCCCGTGTCAGAGTTGTGAAGCCAAATCATAAAGATCCTGACTCCTCGCAACGTGAGAAACGTCCCGTAGACGACTCACACAGAACCCACAATCGCCCACCTCACCGTCTACACTCAAGTCATGAAACGGAAGACCCCACCAGGCTATTACTTCGTCCTGCTTATTGCGCTCGTAAGCTTCGTCTACGCCACTGGCCTCACAAGATTGCCGTCGGAGCCATTCGCTAGCTCGCCGATTTCCACAGTATCTGGGCATGATCGAATCGGTGTTTATATGACGTCCTATGCGCTGACCAAGTCCTCCGTTCTGGAAGCAGTATATGCCGCTAGGGAAGCCGGACAGATCGACACGCTGGTGATCAACATCAAGAACATGCATGGCGAACTCACCTATAACAGTGATATTCCATTGGCCAACGAGATTGGTGCCTCAACAGGCCGATTGGATCTTCCTGCCCAACTTGATGAGTTGCGTGCCCGCGGTTTCTATCTGATCGCACGGCAAGTCGTGTTCTTTGACCCCCTACTGGCAGCGTATCTGGGACTCGAAGAATCCTGGACGCCAGCCCATGACAATGTGGTTTGTGACTATAACTTGGCGATCGCTACAGAAGTGTCAAAACTGGGATTCGATGAACTGCAATTCGATTACGTCCGCTATCCAGATGGGGGCGAGCTTGAGAGTGTCTATGCTGATCGTTTTGCGGCCATTACTGCGTTTCTCGATGAGGCCGTCGAGTGTTTGGGTAATCGTATTCCTCTATCTGCAGATTTGTTTGGCCGCGTGATGTGGCCATGGAACAGTCGCAGAATTGATCCAATCGGCCAATCGCTTGACGACATGGCGCCCCATCTCGACTTCATCAGCCCGATGGTCTATCCCTCGCACTATTACGAGGAGCTCTATCGCGACGATCCCTATCGAACCGTTCAGGATGCTCTTGTATCAGGCACAAAACGCGTCGATGCCAACTATCGGCCCTTCTTGCAGGCGTTCGATCGTCACATCCCTGAGGGCATGTCGCTCGAAGCCTATATTGAAGAGCAAGTGCAGGCAGCTCAGGATTACGGAGCCGACGGATACCTCTTCTGGCATCCCGCTTGCGAATACGAGCCGCTATTCCGCGTCCTTGAACCAGGTCTCAAGTAGCAGCCTCGGCTCAATACCCGTTCCCAAGTTCTGCGCCTATCACACAACTGCACTCTCACACAAAGGTTCAGCGTCGCTGAGAGAGCGGACTGCAGTTTCTCGCAAAGGCGCAAAGACCGCCAAGAACAGCAAGCATGGAAGGACAACGCATGAATCTGCTTCTTGTTAACAGCAGAAGTAGTCGAAAGTTCCACCTGAAGTAGCAGCCTCGGTTCGGTGTCTGTCCCCATGTTTTATTCCAATCACACAACTGCATTCTTGAGCACACCCGAACCACTGACGACGAATTCTGAGTTTAGCCAGCAAAAAGCGCTTTTCTTTGCGCCCTTTGCGTCTTTGCGAGAATCCCAAGCAGAAGGTCCTTGGCAGTCGCTGCAAGCTAGAGCTTGAATCCCCAATCGCTTGCCAACTCTGTGAGCGTTCCCGTCTCTACGCTTTCCCGAATCTGTCCCATCAGCCGAACAAGGAATCGTAGATTGTGAAGGGTCGCTAGACGATAGAACGTGAATTCTCCAGCTCGACACAGATGTCTGAGATAGGCGCGCGAATGGTTCTGGCAGGTGAAACAGTCGCAAGAGGGATCGATGGGGCCTTCATCGGATGTGAATTGCGCGTTTCTTAGGTTGATGCGATGGCGTGGTGCGCCCTTGAGAAACACACTGCCGTTTCGAGCCAGGCGAGTCGGCGCAGCGCAATCGAATGTGTCGATACCACGTGCCACACATGTGAACAAGTCTTCAATCTCCCCAATGCCTAGCAGGTGACGAGGGGCTTCGTCCCGTAGCAAGGGGATGGACCAATCCAAGATATTCCACATGTCGTTCTTGGATCGACCGAGCGAGCCGCCGATTGCGAACCCACTAAACGGCATGTCTCCGATGAATCGAGCGCTTTCCAATCGCAAGTCCTGGTAGGCACCCCCCTGAACAATCCCGTACAGCACTTGCTCGGGATTGGGAAATGTGGGGTCACCCTCAAGCATCTGGAATGCAGCCAATCCTCTCCTAGCCCAACGATGGGTGCGTTCCATCGAATTCTTTGTGTAGGCATGATCATGAAGCGGCGACGTACACTCGTCGAGCGGAACAATGATGTCTGCACCGAGCTTGCGCTCTATGGTAATCACGGATTCCGGCGTAAACGTATGCGGC
>Ga0233431_1004899_pt1 | contig 13674 bp, 8 predicted proteins | sample SI_118_April2016_FD_179867 | JGI IMG/M metagenome (GOLD analysis project Ga0233431, IMG submission 179867) | Seawater microbial communities from Saanich Inlet, British Columbia, Canada - SI_118_April2016_200_MG | ecosystem: Environmental > Aquatic > Marine > Inlet | place: Canada: British...
CACAAGTTACTATTTCTAATAAAAAAGGAAAGTTTATGCCCGTTGTGCACAGCATGATTGGAAAAGAAGATATGACTGATGAACAAATCATTGACAATATGATGGTTGTTTACGAAACAGTTCGTGATTCATTACCTCAGAAAAAACAAAACATCAAAAGTGTGTTTGTAAAAATGACTATGGGGCCTCCAATGAGAATAGGTGAAGTACAATGACTTCGCATAATCGAAAATGGAAAGAAGCAAAGCTTGCAGAAATTACTGAGCTTGTAAAAGAATATCCGTTTGTTGCAGTAGCAACATTAAACGAATTACCTGCTAGTATTGTATCGGTTCTTAGAAAAAGATTGAAAGGAGACGCAGTAATTGTTGTTTCAAAATTACGTGTTGTACAAAGAGCTTTTGAAGCTGCAGGATTAAAAGACGATAAATTAAATGGTTTAATCAAAGACAGTGTTGCAATTATTTTTTCAAAAAAGAATCCGTTTGAATTATTTTCATTTATTAAAAAGAACAAAGGAGATGCTGTTGCAAAACCAGGCGACATCGCAATCGCAGATATTGAAGTTCAAGCAGGAGACACGGGTTTGCCTCCGGGACCAGCGCTATCAGTTCTAAAAGGAGCAGGATTAAAAGTTGCAGTACAAGGACCAACTATTAGTATTGTTAAAGACAAGATCGTTACAAAAAAAGGAGAAGAAGTAATTCCCGCAGTAGCAGATGTTCTTGGAAAATTAAATATGAAGCCAATGAAAGTTGGAATGAAAGTTTTAGGTATTTTAGACAAAGCAGAAGATCAATTTTATCTGGCAGATGTACTTGATGTTGATGAAGAAGAATTATTCCACAAATTTGTTACAGCTTACGGGCAAGCATTGAACTTAGCTGTTGAAGCAGAAATCTTCAACGACGCAAGCACAGAAGTAATTCTAATCAAAGCAGAGCGAGAAGCAAAAGCAGTGAACGATTCACTTGACTTAGATGCTCCAGCTAGTGAAAAGAAAGAAGAAACAACTGAAGAAGTTAAAGTTGAAGACGTTGCTGAACAAGCAACTGAAGAAAAAGTTGAAGAAGTAAAAGAAGAACCAAAAGAAGAAGTTAAAGCTGAAGAAGTAAAAGAAGAAAATGATACTGAAAAAGAAGCCGAGGAAGTTGCAGAACAAGTAAACGATGCAACTGAAGAAAAGAAAGAAGATGCGCCAGCTGAAGAGAAAAAAGAAGAAACCGCAGAAGTTGTAGCGGAAACTACTGAAGTAGATAAAGAAGCAGCTGAATTAGCTGAACAAGCAACTGATGAAGAAAAAAAGAAAACTGAGGGAGAAAATTAATTTTAAAAATTATTTTTGAGAGGTGAAGAAGTTATGGAATATGTGTACGCAGCAATGTTACTTCATAAATCTGGTAAAGATGTTGATGAAGCAGGTGTTGAAGGTATTTTGAAGGCAGCAGGTGTTGAATTCGATAATGCTAAAGTAAAAGCAATGGTTGCAGCAATCAAAAACATCAATATTGATGAAGCGATTGAGAAAGCAGCAGTAGCACCCGCAGCAGCTCCGGCAGCAGCAGGAAAAACTGAAGAAGCAGACGAAGAACCTGAAGAAGACGCTGGAAAGAAAGAAGAAGAAGCAGCAGCAGGACTAGGTGCTCTATTCGGATAAATTTCACTTACACGGGTTGTGGGCAACTGCAATCCATGTAGTTTTATTTTTCTAGGTTTAGCCCAAAAACTATTTTTTAAATACGTAAAATTCAACCAATTGACGAACTTTTGAGTATGGATAGTTAGACAATTGTCTTACAAATTTCTTGCAGTTAATAGATTCTGAAAAGATTTATAAAGAACAAAGTAGGAATACTATCGAAGTGATTTTAGAGAGGTTACTTCGTTAAAGGCGGGAGACAAGTGTTCACCAACTGGAGAGGTGCTTTACGGAATCGTAATTATTGGTTCTCCCGCTTTATTTTTTATTTTACTGGTTCTAAACATTTTTTTGCTTATTAAGAAACCTTATAAAGAACTTTAAATTTCTATATAATAGTAATAATTTTGTTACTTATTGATGTAGTAAAAGATTTAGATTTGGGTGTATACGTGTTTTCGAAAAAATTGTTAATTCTAGTTTTATTCTTACTTTGTTTCTCACTTTCGGTAACAGCGATTTCGCCAACCGAGAACGTAAAGATTTTTGCAGTTACTGAAAGCAATGAAGGAATGTCAGCAGACTTACATTTGCACGTTATCCCTGGAAACGGAGAAGTAGCTTTTGTTACTTCTAATTCTTTGGTAGGAAAAGACACTCAAACAACAGGAAATATAGCCATCAAAGTTGCAGAAAAACAATCAACAGTTAGTGCACAAAACAACAATTTTGTTTTTGATATTATAGCTAACGCAGTAGAAGTTGATGGTCCAAGTGCAGGAGCAGCAATGACGCTAGTTGCGTACTCTGTTTTAGCTGAAAGACCATTGCCACAAGACATTGCAGTTACGGGAACAATTAATTCGGATGGATCAATTGGAGTAGTATCAGGTATTTATGCTAAAGCAAAAGTAGCTTCCCAAATAGGGATTAATTTGTTTATGATTCCAAAAGGAGAAGCAAATCACGTAATAAAAGAAAATGGAAAAACACAGTCAATTAATTTATTGTCTTATGCAATGGAAGAATGGGGGATGAAAGTTATCGAAGTAACTACTATTGAAGACGTGCTAGAGTTTGCATACGCAGATATTGATTTGATTGAAGTTGATACTACATCTTCTTTTATTGGTTTTATTCCTAGTGCAATAAAATCTAATCTTGGTCTTGAACCAATGCGAAAGATTTCGCAAGGATATATTAATCGTGCAGAAGCACTTGTCGAAGAAACAAAAAAGGAACTTGAGGTTACTGAACTTGAGGATGTGCTAAGAAGTTCTTTTTATCCACAACTTGGTGTAGCAAAAAGGGATATTGAGATGTCACAAATCTTTTTAGATCAAAACTATCTTTACTCTGCAGCAAACTCGTCGTTTAATGCAAGAGTTTCAATTGGAACAATAAAAACGATTGCTGAAAATCCAACAATACTTTCAAAGGACTCTGTTGTTTTAAACTCAAGGATTTCTTCTATGCAAAAAGAATTAGCTTCTTTGAAAAGCGAATTAGATTTTATCCCTCTCGATAAATTTGAATGGATTATCGGTGCACAACAACGCGTGGCATACGCAGAAAATGCATTGGAAAAAATAAATGAAACTTTGAGTGGTTCGTTTGAAGAAGAGGACGACGAACAAACAGCAATGTTTGCCGTAATATTTGATTTAGTTGCTGCCCAAGCATGGGTCGAGGTTTCAAGAGATCTACTCGAAGAAGCTAATACAAGTAACGTGAAAAAAATGCCTTTTTTTGAAAAGGAATTTGTTCTAAAAACAAAATCAAAACTAATCTCTGTGAATATCTTCGCAAATGATATTAATATGCCTGCTGATAAACTAGCCGAAGTTAATCGAAGACTGGAATCAGCAAGAATTTCATTTGACAATAATTTTTACTTTGCATCGTTATATGATATTGCAATAGCAGAATCGCTTTCAAAAGCATTTGTAACAAAAAAGGGTGCGGGCGTAGATAATCTAGATGTGTTATATGTTATGGTTGATGAACAACAACTAGAAAATAGAACGATTTCTTCTTTTTGGGGAAATCTTTTTTTGGATCACTCAAAATTCTTTTTAGAGAATGCGAAGTACCAAAAAGAAATTAGTAGAACTTCCTCCGAAGAAGCTAATTTAAACAACGCATATGATTGGGCAGTTGTTGCAAAGGGGCTTGATGAAGCAAAAGAAAATATTGGAGTGTACTTGAGTGCAAATGTGCTCAACGATTACGTTGGGACAAATGCTTCTATAGATATTAAATATACTCGAAAAGATGTATTATCGCCAGTTTTAGTTCCAGCACTAATTTTCTTAGTATTGTTATTAGTTGTGATAGCTGTATTTAGTATAAGACATTCTCCTGGAAAAGTCGATGCAGCAAGAGCAGAAAAATTAGATTCTATGCTTAATAGACTCGACAAAGCATTGGCAAAAGGAAAGGTTTCGGAACCAGAGTACTTCTTTTTGAAGAAGAAATACGAGGACGAATTCAATTATGTTACTACTATACGTTCTAAGCGTTCAAAGATTGCTTTAAACTTGGATGAGTCAAGAGCAAAATTAAGTGCACTTGAACAAGGTGCAAAAGATCTAAAGAAACACTATCACTCTGGTTTAATTATTCCAGAGGATTATGAACGACACTTAAGTGAAGTTAATTCTGAAGTTGCTGAAATGAAAGAAGATATTGATTCGTTTGAAGGTGAATTAAGGGAATCTAGACGTGGGCAAAATAGGCGAACGCAAGGGAAAGGAATTGTTTTTCAGAAAAAAGAAAAACAAAATCCATTTAGCGTGAAGGGAACAGATTTGCATGAAGACGCGTTTAGCGTGAAGGGAACAAAAGAAAAAACACCTAAACCAAGAAGAAAAAAAATTATTGATAGAAAAAAAAAGAAATAATTTCTTAGCTAGCAATTTTAAATCCTTTTAATTTCAAACCAATTACCGAACTATTGTCTTTGTTTAATGCTACTCCGACAATTTGTCGTGCCTTCTTTGTTATTGTGTCGTTATGAGTAATTGCAATGAATTGGCTTTTCTCTGCAATTTTTTCTATTAAACTACCCATCTTCATAGAGTTCTCTTTGTCAAGGGCAGCATCGGCTTCGTCAAATGCATAGAATGGAGCTGGAGAGTATAGTTGTATAGCAAACATGAATGCTAGTGCGGTTAATGTTTTTTCTCCTCCACTCATTGAATCAATGTTTTGTAGTTTTCCACCCTTTGGTTTAGCATCAATTAACAAACCACTTTCTAGTGGCGAGTCAGGGTTAGTTAGGTCTAGTAATGCTTCTCCGTTAAAGAATTTTGCGAACATGTCTTTGAAGTTATGGTTTATTTCGTTAAAACAATCCATGAATACATTAGTTCGTTTTACATCAATCTTATCAATCATATCAAGTACTGCTAATCGTTCTTCTTCTAACTTACTTGCTTTTTCTTGTATTTCGTCAACTTCTTTTTTGAGTTCAGTAAAATTATCCATTGCTTTTAGATTAACCGCACCAATTTCTTCAAGGCGTTTACCAACAATGACTAGTCGTTCTTTTAGTTCTTCAACGGTTCTTTCTCCAATTTTTTCTGCACCATCGAATTCTTTTTGTTCTTCGGTAAGGTCAGCTTCTCTTACTTCTAATTTGCTTTTCTCAATATTGAATTCGTTTACGCGAGAATCAATCTTTTTGGCTTTTCCACTCTCAGCATAAATTTCTTTTTCCATTTTTTCAACGCTAATGTCGAGTTTTTCTTTTTCTTCGAGCAATTTAGAATTCTCTTTTTTAGCATCTGCGAGCTCCTTTTCTTGTGTCGATAATTCTTCTTCAATTTGTGCTAAAATAGGTCTTTTTTCTTCAATTTCTCTCAAATAAGTATTAATTTCTTCGTCAAGAGCAGTGTTTTCTTTTAGCATTGCGTCTTCTTTGCTTTTCATTTTACTAAGACCTATTCTATTCTCGTTTAGTTGGTCATCAACCAATGACTTATTATGTATAAGTCCGTCTCGTTTTGTAGTTGTTATTGTAAGTTCTTCAAAAATATTTTCTTTTCTTAGTGAATTTAACTTTTCTTTTAACAGTTCTCTCTTTTCAACAAGCGCTCTCACTTTCACATCTAAATTATTCTTCTTATTGATTTGTGCTTCGAATTGCTTTTCATCAAGATCTAGTTTAATTGATTTTATTTTGTCGCGAGTAATCTCTATTCTGTTCGCTATAGCTTCTTTTCCTTCGACTTCGACAGTGAGCCTTGCAACCAATCTAAGATTGTCTTTTACTTTCCCAAGTTCGGTCTTTATCATTGCTTCTTTCTCTTTGTATCCTGCGACCTCTTTGTTTTTCGCGTCAAGAGTAGTTTTCTTTTCACTTAGGATTGCATCTTTTTTTGCAGCTTCTAAATTAGACTCGCAAATAGGGCATTTGGAAATTTCTTTTGTAAGTTCTGCGATGGCTTTTTTTTCTTGATTGATAAATGCGTTACAACTACTTAGAAGCGCATTATTTTTTTCTAGTTCTTCTTCTTGTTTTTCTAATTCTTTTTCTAACTTTGCAAGTCCGCCAAAACTTGTAATTTCGTTGTCTTTTGAATCAATATCGCTAAGTCGTGCATTCAATTCTTTTTCTTCTTCTTCTAATTCGATGAGTTTTTTTGTGTTAAAACTTTTTTGTTTTTCCCATTGTTTAATAAAAACTTCAAGATCAAAATTCTCTTTTCTAATTAAATCAATTTCTTTGTTCTTTTCATCAAGTTCGGTTTCGATACCAATTATCTCTTTGTTTTTCTTTTGTGCAATTTTATCTAAGTCTTCTTTTTTAGCAGTCACAACTTCTAATCTTTCATCCAAATCATTTTTTTCTTTATTTAGTTCTTTTATTTTTTCAGCAATCTCGTTTATCTCTTGTTTTGATTTGCTGGCATTTATGTTATTATCTTCAATTCGCTTTTTATTTCTTTCAATACTTGCTTGTTTTATCTCAATTCTATCTTTTTCAATATTTAATTTAGATTTCTTTTCTTCAAATTCTTTTCCAAAAGTATTGTAGATCTCTTCAGAACCCTTTATTGCTTTACTGCTTATAGTATTAGCATTTTGTTTTTCTTTTGATACTTCCTTGTTTAGCTCTTCGATGTTTTTTTGTATTTCACTTCGTTCTATTTGCAATTCTTTTAACTCTTTGTCAACTTCAATAGTTCTTTTTTCAATTTGATACAATTCTTTTGAAATAATTGTTGCCTTAATATCTTTTTTTTCTTTTGATAGACCACTAAACTCTTGTGCAACATTCATTTCTTTCTCAAGTTCTTCAAGAAAAGTGTTTCGTTCATTCAAGATTATTGTTGCTTCTTTTATCCGCGAATCAACTTTATTTAATTCTTTTACTGCTTCTTCTTTCTTTTTATCAAACTCGCTTAGACCCGCGATACTATCAATTATTTGTCGTCTTTCCATAGGGGACATATTAACAACTTTTGTAATATCTCCTTGTGTAACAATATTGTGTCCGGTAATATCGATTCCAAATTCAACGAGTAGAGAATTCACTTCGTTTAGAGTTGTTCTTTTTCCATCCAAGCGATAAATACTTTTTCCTTGTTTGTCAATCATTCTGCTAACTTCATAGTTCTTTCCACCATTTTTTATTGTTAAATCAACTTTTGCATAATTTTCTTTCGCGTTGTTATATACAAGATCAGTTAGTTTTCCTGCTCGAAGAGTTTTTAGTGAAGTTATCCCTAGTACGAATAACAAGGCATCAAGAACATTACTTTTTCCACTACCATTTGATCCAACAATTGCGGTGAAACCATTGCTTAATGGAATCTCGGCTTTTTTGAATGATTTGAAATTTTTTAATGTTAGTTTAACAAGTTTAGTCATTTTATCGATCCTAATTAAAGTAATAATATGAAATTGCTAAAATGAAAAAGGTGACTGCTATTGCTGTTCCTATAATGCTTGATATGAAATCAAATTCTCCGATTGCCAGTCCAATAAAAGAAAATATTTGTAGAATAATATAAACGATTATTAAGTTAATTATTATGAAAACAAAACTCTTCCAAAAATTTGTGTTAGTAAACTCCCAGCTTTTGGCAACTGCATGTCGAACATCATTTGCAACTAGTGCAGGTAAGATAAAAGAAAGTTTTGTTAGGAAAAGTATAACTAGTATTAACGCGACTAGTGGATACAAAATTAATCCTACGAAATCTCCGATAACCGTTGCACCAAAAATTAATAATAATTGTTCAAAAATCCAAGTTATGGCAAAAAGAGCGATTAGCGCAAGGAAACTAGCAACTATAACAAAGATTGTCAAACCAATGCTTTTTTTTATTTCAAGTACCGACTCATTGATAGCTTCAACAACTCCTTTTCCAGAAGCAAATTTTGTGATTGAAATAAAAACTACTACCGAAACAAAAATCATTATTACTCCGCTAATAAGCATTGTAGTAAGCTCAAGTGGATACCGCATAAGCATTACTTGTAATAGATTTGTAGCTGAGAAGCTATTCGGGTACAAGAAGATCTCAGCTATAGGTCTCTCCAAAACCCAATTAGAGAGTAGTTCTGAAAGCAATACAAAAACGCCTAGTACCAACATAGGTAATAGAATAGTTGGCTTAAAAATAACACTTTTTGCTGCTTTTTCAATTGATCCTAAGAACACCTTTTCCCACCGATAATATAAAGTAATACTGCTTTAAATTACTTCCTTTCGCCTGTTTCGCCAGGCGGGAACGATATACTCATGAGCTGTTTTCAACAGCTCTGTAGTGGTTTTAGGGATCCAAAGAAGCTTTTAAAAGCTTTGTATCCACTTCTTTCTTAGTAACGCAAGCTAAATGGTGAGTTAAATGAAGTTTCCAAAAGAAAAGAAAATGTATTGTAAGAAATGTCACAAACATACTAAGCACAAGCTAAAAGAGTTCAAAGCCGGTAAAGGTAGAACACTAGCTCATGGTAACATTCGCCACGAAAAGAACACTAACCACGGTTATGGTGGAAGATACAAATACATTGCTACTGTTAAAAAGCAAAACAAAACACCGGTTTTTGTTGCAGAATGTGTTGATTGTAACGCAAAACAACCATATACTCTAGAAAAGAGAATGAAGAAAGTTGTTCAAGAATAATTGAATAAACTATTCAACTAATTATTTTGTGGATAACAAACTAATTTCTTTTTAATTTCTTTTGACTCATTTTTAGTATGACTTTTAATAATTCTATTCTATTGATACTAAAACAATACAAGAGTATCGAATTCAATGAATTATTATCAAAGATATCTTCGCGTTACACAAATTCTTCTTCAGCTTACTCTGCTTTGAGTCGCGCATTAAAAAACCTTGAATCACTAGGACAAATAAAGCGGAAAGATACTCGAGTTTTTGTTACGGATAAGGGCTTAGCATCAATCCATGTTGAAATGAAAGAAAAACTTGTTTTGAAATTAAATGAAGCTTTCAAAAAACCGCTTGTTAATTTAGAAGAAATTGTTCAACTATTAATCGTGTTGTCGGAGCGCGCTTGCGAGAGCAATGATTTGTTACAAGGTGCAAAAGAATATGCAAAGTTTACGATAAAAGATATTAGTGAATTACAAGATGCGATTACTGAACAACAAGAGTTTATTGAAAAGATGCGTTCGCTTCTAGGCGTACAAGAAGAACGTTTTCGCGAACTAGATTTCAATGATTGCCTCGCAATAGTTTTTGATAAAAAGTTTGTTGACAAAGCGCTTGTGTTTGTGCAAGACAAAATAATTGTTAAAACAAATGACAAGGATTTGCTTGATGCGATTCCGCAAGTGTGGCAAAAAGATGGGAGCGTTGTTGTTGATAACGAGTTTGCAAAGAATTTGTTTGCAATTCTACTAGAAAGTCCATTAAGTGAATTTACAATTTATTTAGAAGGAATAAAATGTGTTGTTGCAAAAGGAACTGCTAATTGTTATGCTCCGCACAAAGTATTAATTCGTTTTAATAAAAAGTGATAATCAAAAGTCACTTTATTTGTCTTCCATTGATTGCGTCTATGCGTACAACCCTTTCTTCACCAGTTTTCTTTTTTAGCACGCCTTCCCAAATAGGTAAGAATAAGTGAGTAACTTCTTTTACGCTAATATTTTTCCAAACTTTCTTTATCAAATCAACCGCTTCTTTTTCTTCGATTTTTGGATGTAGCAGTGGAACACTTTCTACTTCTATAATTGGTCTTTTTCCAATGCTTGGCATTATTGCGTGTAATGGGCTAGGAGGTAAATCAATTTTTTGTTTTAAGTTGTAAACAAATTTATCTTTTTGTTTTTCAACGCGAACCATGTCTTTTTCAGCTAACTTTTCAAGAACTCTTTTTACATTGCCTGGTTCCATCCCCATATTATTTGCTAAACTAGGTAAATCGTGTTTGTTTTCAAGTAGTTTTACAGCAAGTATTTCTGACTCGTTTAAATGTAGTAATTGTGGTAGCCCAACACTTTCTACTAAGCTACCTTTGTTGTCGTGAATGAATTCTCCTGTTTGGGAATTAATATATGCTTCTCCAACCTGAAAAGCGTCTTTTTGAGAAAAATAATTATATCTAATTTTGTATAATGTTGCGTACTTCATTCCTAAGCGGTCAACAATCTCTTCTTCTCCGAATAGTCCTAGTGCTTTTTTTAGTCGTAGTTTAGCAAGTAACAATCTCGCTTGTGCTTCTACAACCGTTGGTTGTAATGCAGTTAACTCTACACTAGCTTCGTACTCTTCTTCGTCGCCTTCTTCATCTTCGTCCTCATCGCTTTCTTCTTCATCTTCGTCGCCTTCTTCATCATCTTCTTCTTCATCCTCATCTTCTTCATCTGACTCGTCATCTTCGCCTTCTTCATCAGATTCCTCATCATCTTCGTTTTCCTCTGCTTCTATTTCTGCAAGTACGCCTTTTGCATATAATCGTTCTTCGTCAAATTCAACGCCTTGTTCTTCTAGCATTTCTTGTATTTTTTCATAAGCAATTTTCTTTTTGTAAGTACTTTCCAGAGTTTCAATAATTTGTTCTAGTGTCTCAATCTTAATGCTAGGATCTTTTTCTAATTTTTTTAATGCAATTCTCATTGCAAGTAATTCTACTTGTTCTTGGCTCATATCGTGTTTAACTTCAATTGTTTCTGCGTCACGACCTTCGTGTTGACTCATTCGTGGTCTAATATTCATTACAAATGCTCTTGCAGTTGTCTCTTGTCGATCACCGGTTAGTGCAGTTCCTACTGGAAGAGTTTTGATAAAATTTGGTTTCTTATATGGTGCTGGTATGATAGTTGGAGTTCTTTTTTGAATTGCTTTTACATCGTCATCAAATACTAGTTTGTGCGCCATTATGACGTCTAACTGGCTTAGCACTTTTGAATCAATTGCACTTGGTTGTTGTGTAGCAAACACTAGGCTCAATCCGGGTCTTCTACCTTGTTTTACGTATTCAACAATTGCTTTGCTTGCAGGAGTTTTTGAATTTCCTCCAGGGATTAATGTGTGTGCTTCATCAATGAACAACCATGTTGGTGGAACATTTATTTCAACTAAATCTTCTACTCCGTTATCTTCAAACTTTCCAGCAGCTTCGCGTCTTGTGCTTAGTTTTCTTGCCGAGAGTAATCTTCTTGAAATTATTCCGATTACTAGTGCACTTACGGTGTCATCCAAAAAACTTGTGTCAAGAATAGTCATTTGTCCTGCTCGCGAAATCATGCTTAATGGGGTTCCTGCTTCGTCAAAAATTCCCCAGCTTTTTGCTGCATCAAATCTACTAGTAATTGCTCGGATTGATTCTGGTTTGTAACCTTTTTCTCGATCGTTTAGATCTGCATCGAATTCTAAGCAATTAATTAAATCGTCAATTGAATAAGTTTGTTCTTTTCCTCGAACAGTTTTTGGATTATCTCCTTTTGTTGTGTACCCTTTCTTTACTTTTTCAAGAACCTTGTCTAGTAACAAACCGGTTGGAGAAAATCTATCCATTCCAAATGTTAGTGCCCAGTCTTCTGCTGTTAGCAAAGATGGTTGTATTGAGAAAGTTGAGTTGTAAGTACTTTTTGGTACACTGTTTTTCATTCCAACTGGAATGAGTACTTTTAGATTGTCTAATCCTTGTGGCATTATTTCCCATTCAGCTAAAAGTTCTAATTCTTTTTCGTCTCTGTTTGGATGTTTCATACTCCAGAATACTCCGATCGGATCAACAACAACGATTCCTACGTTCTTGTTTTTTAGTGCTAGTTCTTCTGCTAGTACTCCTAGAACATATGATTTTCCACTTCCGCGTGCTCCGCAAACGAATACAACGTGAGGGTTAAGCCCATCAAGGTACATTGGTGTTTTGTTTAGTTCTTCTTCTCCAACGCGTCCAATATGTAATCCGCCTTGGTCACCATATTTTTTTAGAACACTTTTCTTTCTTCCGATATAAGCGTTTCCGGTTACTTCGTTCATTAAAAAGTTTATTTTCGGTTTTATCTTTGTTTTTACATTTGCATTTTCCGCTTTTAGCGCGTCAAGCTCGGCTTTTTCACCAATCTTTTCAGCTTCTTTTTCAAAACCCCATTCCTTGTCAACATCTTCTTCTTTTGTTCCGTGTTCTCTTAGTAAGTAATCTGCGAGATCATCTTTTTTAGTCGCTTTGTTTGCTTTATTTTTTATTACGTTTTTAATAATATTTTTTTCTATCGGACTCGCCTTAGTTTTCTTTTTTGGTTTTTCTATTTCTGTATCTTCGTCAATTTCCACTTTTAAATTTAATTTTCCAGTAACTTCTTTTACTTTTGCAGCGGATCCGGCAGTGATTCCTGCTTCAATACTTTTTTCAAGACCCTCTTTTACTATTTGGTTGTAATTAGATTTTGTTTTCTTTGGGTTAATTTTCTTTTCTAGTTCTCTTGCTTTCTTTGCCATGTCTTTTTGTTGGTCTTCATCGCTGCTTTCGCCCAGCGGAAGCGAGGCACTATCTTCGCTTTGCTCGATAGAGCGTTTTTTAGTTAATTTTTCTACTTGGTCTTTATCTAAAAATAGTTCTGGTTCTTCGTCGTCTTCCTCATCGTCATCTTCTTCGCTTTCATCCTCATCTTCGTCGTCTTCCTCATCGGATTCATCTTCGTCCTCATCGCTTTCTTCTTCATCTTCGTCGCCTTCTTCGTCATCTTCAGATTCATCCTCATCTTCTTCATCCTCGTCATCTTCTTCTTCGTCGGATTCTTCTTCTTTTTGGCGTTTCTTTTTTTCTTTTTCGTTTAGCTCTTCAGCTTTTACCTTCATTTTTTGTTTAGAAGCTTTCTTTTCGTCGTCTTCACCAAAAACATCGTCGAAAATGTCGTCACTAGTGTCTATACTTTTTTCTACTCTACTCGAGTCGTAAATAGATTCGTCTTCTGCCATTTTGCTCACTCAATTTCCTTTAAGTAAAAGGGAGTTTTTGCTTAAAAAACTTTACCCTCTCGCATTTCTTTTGATAAAAGTTGTAGTGGTTATGTTTGTTTTTTCAAGTTAGGTTTTTAAACAGAATGAGAATAAATAATATCGTGTTGGGAGTGAATTTTGCGAAGCAATTAGCTTTGTAAGATTCGGCAAAACAAATGTTTTGCAAGAGGAGACAAATCACACCGTTTATCGGTTCCCTGATTTGTCTTCTTTAATTTTATCAATTCTGAAAAAATATTTTTTTATTTTTCGGGTCCGTGAATTTTCAATTCGTTATTTTCTTTTCGGCTATAGAGTTTTTGTAAATTCATTTCGGCAATATCGCCTAAGGTAAAACCTAGTTTCTCAGCTAGTGCAGAAATATACCATAAAACGTCTCCTAGTTCACGCGCTACGCCTTGTTTGTCAACATCGCTGAGTATTCCATCTTTGTTTCGGTGAATGATTTTCATTCGCCCAGCAACTTCGCCTGCTTCGCTAGTCAAACCCAGAACATAATAATCTAAGTCGTTTTCCTTAGAAACAACATTTAAATCAGTTCGTTTTGCTCTTTCTTGATACTCGTCTAAATTCATTTTA
>Ga0233431_1004901_pt1 | contig 13670 bp, 10 predicted proteins | sample SI_118_April2016_FD_179867 | JGI IMG/M metagenome (GOLD analysis project Ga0233431, IMG submission 179867) | Seawater microbial communities from Saanich Inlet, British Columbia, Canada - SI_118_April2016_200_MG | ecosystem: Environmental > Aquatic > Marine > Inlet | place: Canada: British...
ACCTGAGCAGCAACAGCCGGCTGACTGACAGCGTCCTTGAAATTCAGAAGATCGGATAGCCGCTCATGGGTGGCCACCCGTTCCCTGTAAAGACCATTTTCCCGTTTAAGGGAATCCAACGCCCGTTTCAAACGCCGGTTTTCCTGCTGAACATCGACCAGATGGAAATAATCTTCCCAGAGGTCCACCAGCAGTTTTGCGGTCTGCTTGAAAAAACTCTGAACCGGTGTCGCACCCTCAATAACCAGTTGTTCTGCAGAGTTCCAACTGCCGCGCTGACTGGCATTTAAGGAAAGCAAAAACAGAGCAAAACATATAAAGGCCAACCAGATCCAGATTTTCGGAAAACGTCTTTCACGCTGCAATGGCTAATCCCGCCCCCATAACCCACGTCCGCCAAAGGACGGTTTCAAATGAATAAATGTTATATTATCGATACGGAAGCCAAAACCCAAATCAAGGGCACGGCAATGGAAGGCCAAAGGGGAAATCTTATCGAATGGTAACCTCTTTCAGCATACTGATATTGTCAAGGGCCCTTCCGGATCCAAGCACCACCGTAGACAGTGGATCTTCCGTAATGGTCACCGGCAGTTTTGTTTCTTCTCTTAAAAGAACGTCGAGGTTTTTGAGTAAAGCGCCTCCCCCGGCCAGGACAATTCCCGAATCCACAATATCCGCAGCAAGCTCGGGAGGTGTTTGTTCCAGTGCAATCCGAACGGTTTCCAAAATGGTCTCAACCTGCTCAGAAATCGCCTGTCTCACTTCGTCGGAGTCTATGGTGAGGATTTTGGGGATTCCCGTCACCAGGTCACGCCCCTTGACTTCAATGGTTTCAATCGTGTCACCCGCATAGGCGTTTCCAATACCTGTTTTGATAATTTCGGAGGTGCTGATACCGATCAGCAGGTTATATTTTCTCTTGATATGCTGCAATATGGCTTCATCCATCTTGTCTCCACCGACCCTGACGGATTTACTGTAAACAATCCCTGCCAGGGAGATGACCGCCACCTCAGTCGTTCCGCCGCCAATATCGACCACCATATTGCACGTGGGTTCGGTAATGGGCAATCCGGCCCCGATTGCCGCCGCCATGGGCTCTTCGATGAGAAAGACTTCTCTGGCACCGGCGGATTCCGCACTTTCACGAACCGCCCGTTTCTCCACCTGAGTAATGCCGCTCGGAACACATATGATGATGCGGGGCCTGACAAGGGTTCTTCGGTTGTGGACTTTGCGAATGAAATGCCTCAGCATGGCCTCCGTAATCTCAAAATCCGCAATGACTCCGTCCTTCATGGGCCTGATGGCCACGATGTTGCCGGGGGTTCGGCCCAGCATCATTTTCGCCTCTCTGCCTACGGCCAGAACTTTATTGCTGCCTCGACCGTCCCTTCTAACCGCCACCACGGACGGCTCACTTAAGACAATCCCTTTGCCCTTCATATATACGAGGGTGTTTGCCGTACCGAGATCAATGGCCAGATCATTCGAGAATATGCCCAGAATGGCGTCAAAAATCATCGCGTTTTCCTCTCTACTCGATTCACATACCTATAATAAAATGGATCTTAATTCCTGTCTATCCGGGGAAATTTTCCCCCGTATACGCAGCAAATGAAGCGCAAAGTGGCCAATGAACGATGAACGGTTCATTAACCTAGCTTTCATATAGATATAGGATGCAACAAAAATTATCAATTAAAAATATGAAAAAACCATAATTGCCCGAATCGGGGTTAAAGCCCCAACGAATGACCCTGTTTACAGCTGAAAGTACGGATGAAACTGCCCATTTTTCATTATGAAAATTGCCGTCCGGTAGAATTGCTGCTTGACAAAAATAAACGCATGTGTTTATATTATCGTTTATATAAAATTTCAAAAAAGGGGTTCTATACCGTTATGAAAATGACATATCAACCCAGCAGAATAAAGAGAGCACGAACCCACGGTTTCAGGGCGAGAATGCGAACACGGGCAGGAATAAATGTTCTGAAAAGAAGAAGGGCTAAAGGACGGAAACGACTGACCGTATAAATGCCCTTTAAACCGAAACGATTTTTCCCCGGCATGAAGGGGACCTTTTCTTTCCCGAAAGATGAAAGATTATTGCGTCGCGCGGATTTTGTCAATGTAAATCGTTCCGGAAAACATTGCCACATGAGGCACTTCATCGCCATTGCCAGAAAGAACGAGCTAGGGACAACCAGACTTGGGGTAACGGCCAGCAAAAAGGTGGGTAATGCCGTCAGAAGGAACAGGGCCAAACGACTGATCAGAGAATTTTACAGGCTCAATAAAGCACGCCTTCCCCAAGGATACGACATCGTTGTCATTGCAAAAAAGGGTGCCGGCTATCTCAACTTGCGAAAAGCCGAAAAAGAACTTGAAGAGATCGTTGCCTAAAAAAGGTTTCATGTATAAATTTAGATATATACCTATCTCTTTGATAGCCTTATATCAGATGTGTATCTCACCTTTTTGGTCGCCTTCCTGTCGTTTCTACCCGACATGTTCCACCTATGCTCGCCATGCCTATCATAAGTATGGGATCCTGAAAGGCAGCTTTCTGGCCCTTATCAGGATTTTAAAATGTCATCCGTTTCACCCCGGCGGATATGACCCTCTGGTATGATGGTATTGACCGCATTTGAAAAACGGCGCCATGCTGGTTTTCCAAACAAAACCTTTAGGACTGAGTAGCTCAGATTATGGATAAAAAAACAATATTGGCCTTTGCCCTATCCTTTGTCGTGCTTGTTGGATGGTCTCTTTTTTTCTCGCCTGAGAAGAAACAGGCTCCGATCAAAAAGGATACTGCCGCACAAAACATCCAGCCGGCGCCCATAGGTGAAAAAAGCCCCGTTAATGTGACCCCCGTCACACCTCCCAAACCTGTTACGGCGGCCGAACAGCCTGTAATCCAGGCGGATGAAAAGAAAATCGAAATTGATACACCGCTCTACAAAGTTGTCTTCAGCAATGTGGGACCCACCATAAAGAGCTTCAAACTGAAAAAATATCGTCAAACAACCAATCCGGATTCTCCTTATGTTGAACTGGTCACCCTGGAACAGGGAATGGGCGACTACCTGACCGTTCAGTTTGATGGCAACACCGTCGGAAACGTAAACAATAAGGCCTTTTCAGTGGACAAAGATTACCTGAAACTCAATCAGGACTCCGAGCCCGCCACAATCGTTTTTCAAGGGACCCGCCAAGACGGTATTGCCATCACCCAAACCTACCGTTTTTTCCCCGACCGATATGGCATCGATCTCGCCGTGACAGCAACCAATCCGAACACCACCCCCGCAAACGGCGTTTTCAGGGCGACTTTGAGGTCAGTGCCACCGAATGATAAGGGAAGCTACTATGCCTACGTGGGTTTTGCCCTGCTCTTAGACGATAAGCTGGACGAAATAGAGGTGGAAGACCCGGGAGAAGAGAAATCGGCCAGAGGAAAAATCGGCTGGTTCGGGTGGGAAGACAACTATTTTATTTCAGCCATTGTTCCCGACGTCCCTGCCAAGGGTTCTTTTACAGGAAAACATCTTTCATCAGGGGTGATGGAAGGCGTGTTCCTGCCTGCCGCAATTTCGCTTCCGCCATCCACCCAGGCCACAAGCGAATATCAGCTTTACATCGGCCCCCGCGATCTGGAAATCCTGAAAAAATTTGGCAAAAACCTTGATCGAGCCATCAATTTCGGTTGGACGGATATCATCGCAAAACCGCTTCTTTATACTCTGAACTTTTTTTACCAGTACGTCCATAACTACGGCCTGGCCATCATCCTCTTGACCGTTCTTGTCAAAATTTTGTTCTGGCCGCTCACCCACAAGAGCTATAAGTCCATGAAGGAAATGCAGAAACTTCAGCCACGGATGGCCAAGCTCAGGGAAAAGCATAAAGGCGACAAACAAAAACTGAACCAGGAAATGATGGGGCTGTATAAGACCTACAAGGTCAACCCCATGGGTGGATGCCTGCCCATGGTTGTTCAAATTCCGGTATTCTTTGCGCTGTTCAGGGTTCTGGGCGCCTGTATCGAGCTAAGACATGCCCCCTTTATGCTTTGGATCAATGATCTCTCGGCACCCGGTCGATTGTTTCATTTCTCATTTCAAATCCCGTTTATGACACCACCTTACGGGATACCGGTGTTAACCCTTTTGATGGGCGGTTCCATGTTCCTCCAGCAAAAGATGACCCCCACACCGGGAGATCCTACTCAGGCGAAAATTATGATGTTTCTCCCCGTCATTTTCACGTTTATGTTCATTAATTTCCCTTCCGGCCTTGTTCTTTACTGGTTGGTCAACAACCTCCTTTCCATAGGACAGCAGTACCGAATTTATAAAAAACCGGCGTAATATTGGAGGACACACTCATGGAAACCTACGAATTTGAAGGAAAAACGGATCAAGACGCCATTGAAAACGCTTGCCGGCGACTGGCACTCACCCAAGATCAGATGGATATTGTCATCCTTGAACCAGGGTCCGCCGGCATTTTCGGCCTTGTGGGGAGCAGAAAGGCTAAAATCAAAGTCACCATAAAACAGAAAGAACCCCAAACGGTTGAAGAAGTGGCGGTAGAAAAAGTTGAAGAAATGGCGGTAGAAAAAGCTGAAGAAGTGACGGTCGCTTCGGAAGATGTACCACCGGCGACTGATCCGGAAACAACCGCCCCGAATACCCGGGAAGAGGAAATCGCCATTGCAAAAGAAGCCCTGGAAAATATCCTGGCCCTGATTCCCATGGAAGGGATCACCGTTACGGGGAAGCTGGAAGACGGCTCTATAAACCTCAATATAGACGGGGACAAAACGGGTCTTCTGATTGGCCGTAAAGGCAAAACCCTTGATGCGCTTCAGTTTATCGTCAATAAAATTGTCAACAAGTCACTGGAAAAACGCTCCCGTGTGATCATAGACTCTGAAAATTACCGGCGGAGACGGCAGGAGTTCCTGGTCCAGATGGCGCTGAAAATGGGTGACAAGGCCAAGAAAATCAAACGGCCCGTGGCCACCAATCTCCTCAATCCCCACGACAGAAGGATCGTGCACCTGGCCCTCCGGGACGACGATGAACTGGGCACCAAAGGAAAGGGAGAAGGGATTCTGAAAAAAGTGGTCATTATCCCCAGGAAATACGGTTCTTCACGGGCCTCCAGAGCTCAGTAGCCATTTTTGGTTTTACATTTTTTCACATCGGCCTCAAAACTACGGGGACCCTACAACCGGTTCCCGTCATGAGGCCCATTTCTTATGACCTCAACAGAAGATACCATTGCAGCCATCGCCACCCCTATCGGCCAGGCAGGGATCGGAATCATCAGGATCAGCGGCCCCCTGTCCCTTGAAATCGCCAGAAAGGTATTCAAACCTAAGACCCCCCAATCTCTTGTAAAAAGTCACCGGCTGTACATGGGATATGTTTGTGATCCTCACTCGGGGGATATCATCGACGAAGTCCTGTTGTCCTTCATGGCTGCGCCCAACAGCTATACCCGTGAAGACGTTGTTGAAATCAACTCGCACAGCGGGTATACCCTGCTGTCCAGGATACTGGCGATTCTCACGGGTCTGGGTGCCCGGATGGCCAAACCGGGAGAATTTACCCAGCGTGCGTTCTTAAACGGCAGAATTGATCTTTCGCAGGCGGAGGCTGTTGTTGATCTGATGAATGCGCGATCCGAGCGGGGACTGGTTCTGGCCGCGCAGCAGATCCGAGGGTCCATCAAAAGAGACACCGAGGCCCTGCGGAAAGAAGCGATTCACATTCTCGCAAACGCAGAAGCCGCCATCGATTTCCCTGAAGACGACGTGGAACACCTTTTCAGGGATGAGGGGGCAGAATTCATAGAAAAAGATCTGGTTCAACCCATTGACAATCTAATTAATGCCCATGCCGGCCGCATATGGGTCGACGGCATCAATACCGTCATTGTGGGTCGCGTCAATTCAGGCAAATCGAGTCTGTTGAACCGCCTTCTAAATGAGCCAAAGGCCATCGTAACCGACATCCCCGGAACCACCCGGGACGTCATTGAGTCCACTTTCAATATTTCCGGCATTCCCCTTCGCATCATGGATACCGCAGGCCTCAGAGAGGTCAAAGACGAGGTGGAAAGGCTGGGCATTCATCTCACCCGGCAGAAAACCGCCGAAGCGGACCTTCTGTTGATCATCATTGACCGAAGTCGCCCACTCAATCGGGACGACAGGGATATTCTGGCCCAATGCGAAAACAAGAAAGCCCTAGTGGTCATCAACAAAATTGATCTGCCGCCGGCCGAAGGTTACACCGAAAAAGCTGGTCTCCTGAACCACTTTACCACGGTCGAAATCTCGGCACTGACGGGTCAGGGCATTGACCGCCTCAAAAAGGCCATTCACGATACCATCCTTTCTGACGACGTGCTTGCGGTTACAACCTCCCATGCAGTCCCGAACCTGAGACATCGGGAAGCCCTGAAGGCGGCAAAAGAATGTTTTCTAAACGCGAGCATCAAGGCAAAAAACAATGCACCCATGGAAATCGTTGCCTTTGAACTCAGAAGCGGTCTGGAGCACTTAGGGGAAATCACGGGCCAAACCATCAATGATGAAATACTGGACAGTATTTTCAGCCAATTCTGTCTCGGGAAATAATGGGTAACAAGGAGGTTCCTTTCCAATGGCAACGACAACGATCATTCTGGCCTGTATCCTGACGCCTGTCCTGCTCTACTATGAAAGCAAAGAAATCCCGAAAGGCATCCTGCCCGTTAAGACGCCATTTCCCTTTTGTTCGTTATAGCCGCCTTAGTCCAGCCCAAGCCCGTCCCATCCTATTTCGCATGGCTCCTGCCGGGTTTGATATTCTGCCTGGGCGGGGATGTTTTCCTCTCTCGGCGTTTACAAGCAGGGGGGGAAGCGCAACGCCTGTGGATCTTAGAGACGAAAGCCACCGGAAATCAGGGGTTGATCTTTTTGTTTACCAATGCGGCAAACTTCTTGGCCTGGAGCAGGAAACCTGACATGGTTATGGCTTCTTCCTGCCCCATGAGCGCCGCCCCGCCAAATGCTTTGGGGCCCCTGACGCTGACCTTGAAGTCTCTGCCCCTTTTGGATGTGAAGTAAATCTTGTAGTCACCGGCAGGGGCCATATCTTCGGATTTTGAATCCTGGCTCTGCGACTGTTTATCGTAGTATTCATTGGTCTTTTTCAGTACCTCGCCAATGATCTCGGCCTGGGACGGAGTGGCCGATACCCGACCCAGGGCGCCACCGGGGCTTCGCAAAACCACCTGCAGTGTCTTACGGGTTTTTTCAATATCCATAACCACATCTCCAACCTTCGCCGCATGCCATATGAAAATGTAATCCTCGATCTTGGGTTCCTTTGCATCGACAGGGGAAAAGGACACCCCAAAAAACATAATAGCGATAACGATGAGCGTAATTTTTCTGTACATGATCTATTCCTCCCTATTTTTAGTTGATTCATTGCCACGATCTGCCAATATGGCGTGCTGCATCCCCCCCTACAACGGCCATGAGCGGTTTATCTGAAACGGACCGTGTGAAAGCATTTCAGGACTTGCGCTCCGGCGGGTATTTGAAAAAACCATTTCTGATGGAAAACCTAGCTCTACTGCTGTTTCAAGTAGGCTTCCTGAAAGAGGACCCGGGGATGACATGCGCCGGGTCTTCTTTTTTCTCTCCTTTTATGTTGCGAAATCTTGGAAATCAACAGGAAAAGGGGACGATCGCATACACTCTGATGAGGAGGTTCATTAATATTTTGCGGCCTCTCTGGTATTTTTCGTTTTTTTGAAAAGTCCGACCAAAATGTCCCTGATCCCCTTGTCCCCGGGGAATTTCTGAAGCTGTCTCTCGAGTATGTCTGCAGCCTGGTGGTAAAGGCCATAGGAGATTAACAGGTTCGCTTTTAGAAAATCCCTGTCATCTTCATCCAGGTTTCTGATAGCGTCTATCTTAGCCATTTCGGTATTCATTTTCTTGACCCGCTCCTGCTCAAGAATAGAAAACCAGCACAGTTTTGATGTGAGCACTTCGGGATCTACCCTCCCGGATCCCGTGACTTTCCAATAATACCTGGTGCCGGGTAAAAGAGGCGGGGAATCTTTGGGAAACGTCGCCCTGTTTTTCCCGGGTTCAACCTTGAAAGAATATCGGTACGCCGGTGAAGGGGCTTTTAGAAATATATCCACCCCTTCCACGCCTTCTATCTTCTCCCATTCGAAATGGAGCTGATCCGAAGTTATGCATGAATTGAAAGGATAGATCAGCATCACTTCACCATCCCCCCTCACCATGGCTTTTACGGTCGGGCCCTTGCCTATGAGAGTCGTTTCATCTATGGTGTCCATCAATTTAGCAATCAGCGTGTTCCGGGAACCCGCTTCATTATCTGTGGGCAGGGTAAAACTTGCTCCCTTTTTTATTGCCAGCATTTTCCCATCCGATAAAATGACGGAAGCTGTCCCGTCAAGGCTGCTAATAGTGTCTCCGGGGTTTAGCCTCATACCGGTTTTGGCCAAAGATGTGCCTTTGTGAGATTTTATATTGACTTTTCCTTTCACCCTCAGGAGGACGCCGTTTGCAGAAAAAGCGGAAGAGCAAAAGAGTACCAAGAGGAAAAAGCTAAGGATTAGAATACCCGGGATACTTCCACGAAAATATCTCTTGTGCATTGGTTAACCCTCCTGTGCTATTTTGTTGTTAATCGAAAAACACCATCCCAACTGTCGTCCGGCGGGTTATCTAAAAAGTAGCGGCAACGCTCAATATAGGTCAAAGTCGGGCCGTCATCCGGCTTCAAGCCTGATCCCTCTTCAAATAACCTCAGGGCCTCTTTCCATTCCCTTTTTGTATATGCCAGGAAACCCTGCCGGTAGCAATCAAGCATTTTCTTGAATTCAAGCTCATAACTATCGTTTAAACGACCCAGCACCTCATAAACCTTAACGGGACGCTCCTTTCCTTTGACTCTAAGGTTGTCGAGCGCTCTTACCATAAAATGATCTCTTACCAGAGTGTAGGTGGAGTGGCTTATCACCAGATACGTTCCATACTGTTTATTTGCGCTCTCCAGACGGGAGGCCAGATTCACCTCGTCTCCAATAATCGTGTAATCGAATCGTTTCTGAGAGCCGATGTTTCCAACAATCACCCTCCCTGTATTCAATCCGAACCTTGTCTTTATGGCAGGTCTTCCCTCGTCTTGGAATTTCAGGCTTAGGCTGTCCGAAAATCTCGACATCTCCAAAGCTGCTGAGACCGCCTTTCGTGCATGTTCATGATCTTCAAGAGGAGCACCCCAAAAGGCCATGACAGCATCTCCCTCATACTTATCAAGGGTTCCGCCATGGTCAAAAATGATTTGGGTCATGCCATCCAGATATTCATTCAGCAGAGAGACGAGATCTGAAGGAGGCATTACTTCTGAAAGGGAAGTAAATCCCTTGAGATCAGAGAAAAGAACCGTGAGTTCTTTTTCTTCACCGCCCAGAGAAAGCAAATCAGGCTTTTTCAGAAGAATATTGACGAATTCGGGAGAAAGATACATCTGGAAGGTCTTTTTTATCCATCTTTTCTGTCGGCCCTCTGTCAGAGTCCGGTAGACAGTCATTAAAATGAATGTCAAGATAAGTCCTGTCAACAAAGGGATCATGGGAAGTATCAGATTGGTTTTTTCGAAAAAGATAAGGCAGAACACGGAATAACCCGACCAGAGGACTGCCAGGGCAATTGCGGAAATTATGGCATTAAACCATTTCTCCACCAATAACAGGGTAAGAGAAAAAAACAGAATTATCATAAATGAAACGGCTACTGGGAGGGTGTTAATTGTCTTACCATCTAATATGGTAGCCAATGCATTGGCATGGATTTCAACACCTGGCATCATGGCATAATCATAGAGACGGCTATAGAAGGGGGTTCGAAAGGAATCCGTATTGTCCGCATATCCCGCGCCTATAAGGACGAACTTGTTCTTGAACCATGCTTTCGGAATAAGCCCTGTAAGGACGGCGGAAGCTGGCAAAGTTCTGATGATGTTCCTATCCGGGTTTGAAGAGGCAGGAGGGCCCTGATAGTTTATGAAGATTCTGTTAAGAGAATCAAGATTCATTGACGGCCATTTTTCTGAAAATCTCTCCATACCCACAAGCTTGGAGGGTTTGACCTTTCCCCCCTGATCAAGGAGAAAAAGAGAAGATGAGAGTGCCGGGACCCTCTTTCCCTCCACCTCGTAATATACTTGGAGTTCTCTAATCCGCTGGTCTATAGGATTAATGGGAAAATCTGCCACACCCGTGGCAAATGCGGCATTAAGGAAAGCTTCATGGGGAAAATCGAGCCTGTATTGCCCGTTTTCTTCTCGGAGTGCAGAGACCGGAACGACTTTCCCGCTTTTTTTAATGGCCATCAAAAGTTCATTGTCTCTATCTTCAGAAGTCAGATTCTTGAGAAATACGTCAAGACCTATAAATCTGGCGCCGCCTTCGTCTGCTATCTGGATCAGTCTGGCAAGCATCCCGCGGGGGACAGGAGATCTGCACGGGAACTGATCCATAATAGCCTCATCGAGCAATACGACCATCACATCTTTGCCAAATGATTTATCAGGGGATCTGAACCGTATCCTCCAATCGATGGTTTTGTATTCCAGTGTATGGAAGAATGGTAACTGCATGAGCAAAACAGCAACGATTGAACAAAGAAGAACAATGCTCAGGGGGACAGTTATTTTTGATTCTTTTTTAATCACTTACCAAGACCATACGTCAGGTAAAAAGGAGCCCAGTAAAAAGGAGGGGGGTATTGCTTCATCAATTTAACCTGCGCTTCCTGGAGGGCCTCTGCCGGTGATTTGAGTTTAAGACCGCTATAAAAATACTTCATTAACTCAAAGGTGGATCTATCTGAAACACTCCAGAGGCTCGCCACCACGCCGCCTGCACCAGCATAAATGAATGCTCGGTTGAGGCTCTGGATTTCATCACCCCCCTCTACCTTCCCGATACCCGACTGACATGCGCTAAGCACAATCAACCGGGGATTTAAGCTCAGGGAGAATATCTCAATGGTTTCCAGGTTACCGTCGTTCTTATGGTCTTCAGCCAGGAAAAGGGCAGATTTGAGTGGCTGATTAGCAAAATATCTTCCATGGGCAGCAATGTGGATAACACCTGCATCCGTTAAATCCCTCTCTTTCATAACCGACTCGCTGGCCTTTTTTCCCGTGAGCACTGTTTTGAAGGGAAAATCCTTGGATACGAATTTCACCTCAGCCTCTGCGAACTCCAAATTCATCTCCTCTTTACCCCTTTCAGGGTTCCCCATTGCAAGAATACTGTTTCTGTCGGTCGAGACCGCCTTATCCATAAAAAAAAGGCTGGAGGCATTGGGTAGGATAGTTATGGCAAAGTCCTGCACCAGAAAGCGTTTCTCCGACAGGGGCAGACTGGAAAAGGGGAGGTGGTGAAGTGACTTTGAAGGAACGATAAACAGCCTCTTTGAACCAGCTAAATGGTTTATGAAGGGTTTAATCAGAAGCATCGAGAGCTGACTCCCGAGATCCGCAATAAGCATCTCTTGCTGTGAGGAGATTGCTTCCCTGTAATCGGTAATCAACTCGTCCAAATTTATTCTGTCGGTTCCCACAGAAACGGCGGAGACAGACCCTTTGTTAACGACCCACATAAGGATCCTCTTCTTATGGAGGAAATAGGAAACCAGGGCAGTGTCTTTACTAAGACGGGCAGCTATCTTGCTGACCGGGACTGTTGTAACAGCAGTAGTTGCGGCGAATTCAAGGCTCTGTCCTTTAATAGCCTCAAGGAGATTCTTACGTTCTTTCAATAATTTTCTATAAGCTTCATAATCCGATTCACGGTCCGATCCTCGAGCAGTTTTCAACCTTGCGGCGACCATGTCGATCTTGTTCTGTATTTCTATATCTTTCTTTACTAAGAGGGGGTCCACGGATTTTTTGGCTTTAACAGAACGACCGGCCAACATGTCCAAAAAGGCCCGTGCCTTTGCCCTTTCCAGATAGTCAAAACCCTCTTCAAACTGTTTCATCTCGAACAGGAGGATAATCATTTCCACATAGACATCCTGGACAGAAGATGCAAACATTTTCTTGATCGTATCTTCTCTTAATTTGGAGCGGGTCAATTCAAGTACATCTATGGAACGGGCAAGATATTTTCTTGCCTCTGCAGGTTTATTATGTTTATTAAGTGCCCGGCCGATTTCGTAGCACATACGCCATACGACTTCCGAACCACCTAGCCTGTCTGCCTTTTCCAGAAAAGCATCATACTCTTCAAATTTTTCACGATCTATTTTCACAGCAGATGAAAGGAATTCTATTTTGTATCTCAAGGCCTGATTAACAAGCAGCCCGAATTGCTTATTCCCTTCTTGGAAAGCATCTCTTCCTGCATCAAAATGCTTCCAGGCCTGATTAAATTTTCCTTCTTCACCGTATGTGGCACCCATGAACGTCTGACAGAATCCAATTCCGTCATAGATAACAGAATCTAACTTGATAAACATTCCGTAGAGGGGGTGCTCTACCACCTTCAAAATCCGATTAATGAGTTCTTCAGCCTTCTTGAGATTTTCAAGTGCCCTATCGTACTCCCCCGAAAAATAATAGAGGGTACCGAGGTTGACCCTGGCGTTGATGATTGCCTTGCTCTTCCTGATCATGGTAATAATCTCTTCCCCGCTTGGGGGGCTGGAGTAGGAAGTTTTAAAGACAAAGTTTTTCAGGGTCGAGAGGGCTTTTTGATAGTGGTCCTTGGCCTTTTGCGTGGCTCCTGAAAAAAGATATACATCACCCAAGTCCGCGTCTATTTCTGCTGCATCACCATTGAGACGAACACCAATCGGATATGCTTTTCGGAACAGATCGAGTGCGCTCCCATATTCCCCCCTTTCTCTTTCTATCCAGCCCATCCTTTCGAGGCAGAAAAGAACACCCTGTTCATTTTTATGGTTTTCGTATGAAGAGAGCGCTTTTTCATAATTAGTGAAGGCCTGGGCATAATCACCTCTTGAAAAGAACTTTTCCGCCACGAGCGCGTGTTGGTTCAGTGAGACCTGATATTCTTTGTAAGATGTGGCACAGGACCATAGAATGAGGGGTATAAGGAGCGGGTAAATAAGAAAAGGAAGCGTTTTGCAGAGGTCTCGTCTAATTATTGATTTTCCCATCATTTATTCCACCTGGATCTTATCTGAAATTGAACGCTTTCAATAAGAATCTGAATTGAATAGGCAGTGTTGATTTACGAATGAATGATTACGGAAAAGATGATAAGATTTTGCCTTCTAGTGGCCGACTATAGAGAAAACCGGATTGTAGGTCAATAAAAATTCCGGGGACACAATACAAAAATATTTGTTTACTTTGTTTTCCATGGACCTTTCGGCCCGGGCTTTTTCTTCCAGAATTGCTTTCCCAACAGCACCTCAAGCTTATCAATGAACAAATCACTCCCGAGAGGTCTGTCTATTCGTTCATGCTGACGGAGTTCCTGATTTTCTTTCTCCTGAAGTTCGTCTTTAAAAAATTTAGTACCGTGTCCCCGGAATTTTCGGAATATTGATCTTAAATTGCATTCAACAGATT
>Ga0233431_1004905_pt1 | contig 13661 bp, 14 predicted proteins | sample SI_118_April2016_FD_179867 | JGI IMG/M metagenome (GOLD analysis project Ga0233431, IMG submission 179867) | Seawater microbial communities from Saanich Inlet, British Columbia, Canada - SI_118_April2016_200_MG | ecosystem: Environmental > Aquatic > Marine > Inlet | place: Canada: British...
GTTATACCAACGACCCAGGTCAAAAGATAAACCGATCGCCACAAAAGTATACCCTAACATGGCCGTTAAAAGAGCAGGCCTGATCAAAGCGTGAAAGTGTTCCCGCCGAAACACATAAACCAGTGCACTGGAAGTAAATCCTCCCGCAGCAAGTGCCACACCAGAGGCAACATCAATCCCAATCCATAATCCCATAGGATATTGATCGCTTAGGTTTGTTACTGCACTTAGTCCAAAAATCATACGATATAAACCGACACTCAGTCCCCCAAGCATGAGGAAAGTCAGGATTTTCATCCCTGGCGTAAAAAACTTGTTCGGTATTGGTTGCGCATTGTCTGAATGACTCATAAAAACTGCTCTCTACTCTTGATTATCGATGTTTTTTGTACGCTGTTTCATAAACCACATAATTCCTCCAATTGTAGAATATAAAGCAGCGGGTGGTAGAAACCATTTAAAAATAGCGTGTTGTATGGGTTCCGTATATTCAGGAATCGGATGCGTACCTAATTTAGGAAGGTCAATTTCCTCAAAAGGAACACCTGCTAAAATCATCCAGGCAGTACCGCCAATTTCCTTTTCACCGTATATATGGTTATTATAGCGATCAGGGCGGCGACGAATTTTCTTTTTCCCAATTTCAATTAAATCATTTCGATCACCAAAAGTCATCACTTGCATTGGACAGGATTGAACACAGGCCGGGAGTTTACCTTTAGACAAGCGGGTATCAAAACAAAAAGTACACTTTCTAACTTCGGGTGTTAAAACATTTTCATATTCATAAGCTGGCACCTGAAAAGGACATGCAGCCATGCAATATCGACAACCAATACATTTCCAGGGATCATATTTGACAGCACCGTTGGCATCTTTTTCTAAAGCCCCAACGATACAAGCAGAAACACAGGCAGGTTCCTGACAATGCATACATTGAAATTTAGCATAGACAGGTTTTTCCGGTTGTTTGCGATTGGGATACTGGTTAACCACTGTATAAGCACTGGCATCCATACGCCTTTTTTGGTTAAACACCGATTTATCTTCCAAAAATTCAGTGCTTTTCCTGGGTAAATCCTTATTGATCCGATTGCAGGCTTTTTCACAACTTCGACACCCGATACAAGCTGTTGTATCAACCAAAACTCCGAAAGAATCGGCTTTCGGTTTATTTGTTTTAGCGGCTGAGTTCTGGGCTTTCCCTAATACGGCGACACTACCCAAACCTGCAACTTTTTTTAAAAACTGTCTTCGACTGTTAGACATATTCAAACCATTTGATTAGTTTTCTTTTTTGGTTACAGATTAGTTGTTAATTTTGGGTTCATGACAACCTGAACAATCCTGTGGAAGCTGTTTTTCCTCAGTACTCATCTCTTTATGACATCCCAGACAACTCTGATGAAATGCGCCAAGTAATGTTGGTACATCATTAATCGGTTCATTCCTAGCTGTGTGACAAGTTTCACATTTAGGCGGCGCGACATCTTTGACCATTGGTGCATTATGGTGACAAGATTGACAAGCCGTCGTCGGATCAGTGTGAAAGGAACCTGATAGTTGGCTGTTATTTGAAATTTCAGTGAGCGTCCGGACAATCTCTAAATGTGGAAATTTTGCCGCGTGATATTCATTTTCCAATCGACCAATTTTCATTTTATCCGGTGTTGATTCTGGAATCAGACGTTTAGGATCCGGTAATTGTTTATGAACAGCCAGTTTATCGAGCGAACCACTGTGACAGGTCAAACAGGAATCTTCTTTACCGTTGTGGGCAATTGATTCATGACATCCTGAGCATTCGGCTGCCTTTTTTTCTGTTTCATGACACCCGGTACAACTCAGTTCGGATGTTTTAGCATGATAAGCTTCATACAATGTGATATTATCGCCACTGGCAATACCTTCAGGAGTATGACATTCACTACAGGAAGCCAATGAGTTATTGTGGTGACAACTTTGACAACTGTCGGTGGTTGTTTGATGAGAGCTATGATTGAAAGGAACAGCGGGCATACGAAGTTCTGGCTGGCTTTGAATCAATATTTTTTCTTTTTGCTGACATTGAATGGAAGCTACTGCTTGCTCTTCAGAAACCATTTCTTGTGATGAGTTATGGCAATCTTTACAGAATAGGTTTGAATTTTTCTGCTGATCATCCGCTGATGCCACTTGCTCTTGTTTGTTTTTTATATGACAACCAATACATTTTTGATGGGCTGAATCCCGATTAGTAAAATCACTACCTGCTATTTTTTCTTTAAGCCAATCCTGACATCCCGGCTGTTTTCCGTCATTTTCCAGTTTAGCTTTTGTTTCGGGTGACAAATAATGACAGTTCTCACACTTATTATCTAGAGCCGTTTCATGCTTGTTATGAAGGCGATAAGTAAAATTTGCCTTTGGCCAATGGACTTGTTTCTGCTTGCTGGTTTTTACATAAAAGTTTTTCCAGTCCAGTTCTTCAGCCGCTGCTTTAGCTAATGAATGATCTTTTTGATGACAAGCTAAACAATCCTGATGATAGGTATCTTGCAAACCTTCATAATATTGATGATCTTTAGCCAGGTATTCTTTAGTCTGTAGTTTTTGTTCCGCAAGATGGCACTCTCCACATGTTTCTGGTCCCGTTGCCAAATCCTCTTTACGCTTATCCTCATGACAACCGATACAAGCATCATGATATGAATTTATCAATGAATCTCTATCTTGGTTATCCGCGTTTTTGGGAAACGCAAAATTTAAAGTTTTTTCATTTTCGACTTGATGACAAAGCTTACACCCTTCTTTTTTTAACGCATCTGCGTGCAAATCATGAGGAAATTTGACCGGCCCCCTTTCTAAATCAGTAAATATTTCCGGAATGGTTACCCATTGTGAATCGAGCATTTCCGAAGATTCAGTCTCACTAAATCCATACAAAGGGAGACAGGACAATAATAAAATACCCACTATCAATGCAAATAAGGGATGCAGGTTCCATTTTGTATTCACTTAACTTTCCTTTCTTAAAATATGTAATAAAAGAATTATCGAAGTAAAGAGCTACTACTTTTATCAGCCAGATCATATTTCTAGTAAAGTGATCAATAGTAGCAATTTGAATAAAGGATGGTGATGATCGATTTGATTTTTCTGATACCAACACCCCTTATTTTCGTTTATTGATACTCTTTCAGAGTCAATTTTCCTTGTCCCTGACTCTTCCAGGAACGTGTTTCATAAATTTTATGGATGTTTGCCAATCGTCCTTGTTTTTTCAAACGTTCAAATATAGCAACCCAAGCACAGTCTGTTTCCATACTGACTTCGCATTTTCCGCCCTTTTGTGGTCCACCACAAGGTCCATTAAAAAGACTCTTGGCACACATTGATACAGGACAAATACCGCCGGTTAATCCTAAAACGCAGTCACTACAAGCCTGACATCTTTCTTCGTAATGACCTATTTCTTTATTCACACCAATAAATAGTGTATTTAAGGCCGGGAAGATCGGTATTTCGGGAAAATGTTCCGCAACAAACTGAACACCAGCACCACATGCCATAGATAGTACAGCATCATATTTTTCGACACGACCTTTCAGATTTTCTAAAAATTGCCCTTCACATTGTCGTTCTACTGTATATTCATCAACTGTTGTGGAGATATCATTTGATTTGAAATGAAATTGAAGCTTGGTATTTAGCTGTTTCACTTCTCTTTGTCCTCCGGCTAAACAAACAGATGCACATCCGGCACATCCAACATTTAGGACTTTTTTATAACCGCCTAACATATCCACGATTTCTTCGATCGATTTGAGTTCTGACTTGACCATAGGTTCAACCTTTAATTGTTTTTTTTAATCGGGGGTTTTCAGTTTTCACTGCCCAACACTTCATATTCCTCGGGAGGAGCACCTAAATTATGAGGATACACTCCATCCACTCCTTGTGATCGGCAGATCATTCGAGTAAATGAAAGCATTTCCGGGATATTGATTCCAACAGCACAATAACACCGGCCGCATAGAACACAATTTTTCCAAACGAGATCTCCCATTTTCTCTAATGTTTCGCGACTCACTTTTCCTTGTTTCCGATAGAGAACTCCCAAAGATTTTAGAACCTTATAAGAAGGCATAAATTCAGGTTTCTGATCATAAATATTGAACATAAAACAACTTTCGGCACATAAGGAACAACTTGCGCAAGCAGCCAAATTTAACTTCATTTTAGATTTTTTTTCATCCAGCAACTCCTTGATCACTTTATGATCCACCGGACTATTTTTTTCGGTACTCATATTATCCTTTTTTTTAAACTGATGTCTTTAAGCTGATCGTGTAATTAAACAATCCAACCTTTTTTTCCAGATCCCCAATTATGCTCACTTCGGGTGAAAAACCGCACGAAAAAGAAAAATACCATATGGCCTAATTTGGTAAATGGAATAGTAATCAACATGATTTCACCAGCAAGAAGATGGAGTAAAATAATTGTCTTATAATCAAACCATTGGTGATAAGCCATAAAGCCGGTGAGAAAAGGTGCTGCTGTAACCAAAAGAAGCAAATAATCATTTATTGATGATATTGCTCTAACCCTTGGAATCATTAACCTTCTAATCAGAAAAAACAGTCCACCAACCAAAACCAAAATTGTTAAAAAATCTATCAGACCATCCGGCAGACTTGGTGTAGCGAATCCCCAGGATTGGTAGAATGCTAGACTGTGACCCAAAGCAAATAAAGGCGCAATGAGTAAGCAACAATGGAAAATAAACGAAACGATGGCAACCACCGGATGTTTGTACAACAGGCTGTCTTTAAACTTTAATATCCTCTGTAACGCTATTTCATCAGCAGAAATTTTAGGTGCTATTGGTTTTTTTGCGGCTTTTTTCTTTGCAGGTTTTTTCTGTTGAACTTTTGACGGTTTATAATTTTCATTAACCCGAATAAGGGCATTGATTTGAATAATCCGATAAACCATACCGATGATAAAAATCACAAATGCTACCCATATAAATGGGCCGCGTGCCAGATCATACATTTGTCAACCTTTTCAACTAGTTATATTAATTTAACTGCAACAACATCCTATTTGCCAGATTTATCCTATTAGTGTCCAAAATAATCACTATAATATATAGTCAGAATCCTCAGAAAATGGCTAAATCCACTATGTTCGCAGAATCGATAATTTTTTTAGACAGAGCATGCTACAAAGAATACAAGAAATCAAGTTTGTTTATGGAAAAAACTTAAAATAATTGACCTTGACCGTAAAATACTTGTCACTTTTGTTTTAAGGTCTGAATACGGCATAAAAAAGCATTTTATTACCTTTCATACACAATTTTATCTGCCTGATAATAAGTATTTGATTACATAATCTAAAATCCCCGGAGTTCTTTCATATAAATCACTCATCAAAACACGTTCACTAATTTTATGAAAATCCTTACCCCATGGCCCAATATTGATACATGGCATACTAATTTCTTTTATTTCTTCGAAAGGAATTTGATATGTTTCTCCCCACAAAGGCATATTGCCAGCAATACTGGAATTTAAATTATCAATATTTAGAACAGAAGAATAACTGAGATCAGATATTCCGGTATAATAGTTTTTAGTCTGATAGGATTGCTGCCATATCTGCATCGAATATTGATTGATCACATGACTTAATTTACTGATTTTATTATCAAGATCAGCGATTCTTTGATTACAGACATCCGGATAATAAGGCGGTGATAATCCGATGATAATTATAGGGGATTTATCTTTAGAATACAGAAGGCAATACTCAATCAAATCAAAACTGCTTTCAATTAATGTTTTTTTGCCTGCTTTTACTGACTGATCAAGCTCTTTTAGTTTGTGCTGGTAAGCCGTCGTAAATAGATCGCCTTCAGCTTCACGCACCTCCTGAAACAATTCTGCAAATATTTTTACATTAACCTGCCAGGGAAGTTTTTTAAGAGGATGACCAGTCGCAGTAAGGTATTTCTGATATGAAGCGTTCATTCGCTCGATTACTTTTGTAAAAGAGTGTTCTGCCATCAATTTTAGTTTACCTAATAGAACATCCGGCCCTGTATTCATTGTCAGTATACTTAGATAAGCGCACACCACTGTCGGAATAGACACATCATAATGAGTTTTCTTATCCTTTAAATACAGCCATGACGGAGGGGGAGTGACTTCATTACCGGATTTATCAGAAAAATCAATATTCAACTCAGTGTTGATGATTAGTTCCGATATTAAATGTAGCGGATTCAGTCCTTCAAAAATCCTCCCCACGTGGGCTAAACTACCTCGGGCGTATACAATCGGCATTATCTTACCAACCGAACCTTCATAAATGACACCAGAAGTATCTATACTTTGATGAGGTTCGCTATTGATCATCAATAGATAATTCAGTAAAAATTCTTTTTTTAATTCAGACAGCAAATTAACCGCCGATCTCATTCCAGTGGAAAGGCTTTCTTCATCTGGTAAACAGATTACCAATACATTTCCCTGAGAATTAGGTTCCAGGGCATATTTTTTCAATAAAGCCAGTTGAATAGCCCCACCTGCCTTCATGTCTGCTGAACCTCTGCCAAACTGCCATTCTTCGCTATCTAAATCAGCAATGGCTTCCTGATCAAACTTATGCAACATTGATTTGATTCGATGATTAATCTGTTGAATATCAAAAGCATAAGGCTTAACGGTTTCGTACTCTTCAATTTCTACAACATCATAATGATGGATCAAAACAATAGTATCTTCCCCCTTCCCTTTTACCAGACCCCAGATAACATGTCGATCCAGGATGTCATTAAAAACGGGAAGTTTACCCCAGTATTGAGGGTTTTCCCTGAAGTAGTCCTGCTGCTTAAACCAGGATTCCAAAAACGGTTCTACCAGTTTTTCATTAAGCGAATTTGTAAAACTAGGGATTTTTACATATTGAGAAAAAATCGATTGTATTTCTTCCTTTAAATTCATAAATGGTTTTTTACTCATTAATTCTCAATCCATTTCAGAAGTTCTAAATATGGGTTGGGTTAAACAGGTTGGGCCACCGGTTCCCTTTATTGAGAGATCTGATCCCGGATAAGGATAAATTTCAAGCCCGGCTTTTTCCAGCTTGTTTTGTATTTCCGAGTTTCCCTGCAACATGACACATTTTCCTGGTGCCAGGGCCAGTACGTTTGACCCTAATCGGTCATACTCCTCATCAGACACATTTATCAACGATATTCCACGGTTTTCCATGATATTTTTAAAAAAAACAGGCATATACTTCAGATATACGACAGCCAGGTTTTGATGGACCATACTAATCAAACTCATTAAATGAAGACAGGCATCAGGGCCGTCAGCATGGGGTAGCGGAACAACAATAATTTCTTTAATGAAATTTTTCGTCAATTCACGAAATTGACGAATTCCTTCTTCATTGGTGCGATAGCCCAAACCAATAGCAACTGTTTGCTCATCTAACCATACAATATCACCCCCTTCCATTTTCCCTTTTCCTTCGATATGACCAAGTGTCTTGACACCAATTTTTTCTAAATAGAGTTGCGTTGCCAGGGTTTCAGGCTTTCGTAGTGTTTTCCCCATTGGGAAGTAAATAGCACCATGATTAGTCACTTTTACTGTGTCATGGGTATAAATTGAATCAATCCCTATTGATTGGTTTAAAGGAAGATAATGAACAACAGGAACCCATTGACAAATGATCCTCTCAAATTCTGTAAACTCTTGAACTGCATTATCAAAATCCGGACATCCTTCATATTTATATGACTGCCAATTTTGGTTTAAATGTTCCTGGCTAATAAATGCGTCTCGGGGATGTTTAATCAGTATACTATCTACTTTATTAACCATCGATTGGCTGCCGTATTTCATGTTTCCCTTAAATTGAATAAAAATATGAATTCCATAATGAATCCTTGTTGAATTGTCATGATATTCCCTTCATGAAAATATCAAGAATCTTTGATAACTATATCAAGTTTTATAAATTGTATAGCTTGAAAGTTTATCAATATTAGGACCAAATTTTCCCATACTTCAATAATATCCCTGGCTTTAAATAAAGGTGCTCCTTACCGTCTATTATCATTTTTGATTACAACCCATATTTAATTTCTATTGATTAGAAATGGGGGAGGAAAAAAACGGCTGTTTGGGCTTTGAATCCCTTAATAAACAATTTCTTAGTCCCGGAGAGAAGAAAACACTATGGAAAAAAAACAAACCTAACAAACCGTTGAATTATCAAGTTACATTTGTTATTGTCTTAAAAAAATATCATGAATTCAGTTACACATCTGGCTAAGTACGTTCTTAGTAATTGGAGTTACCTGAATATTTCATTCCAAGAGAACCACCTTGTATGGAGTTATATGATAGGCAAAATATCTAGAGTACCGTTACGGGAAGTTTGGAAACATGAAGCATATGATTTAACTAAATGGTTACAAGATAATATCGATGTCTTAAATAATGTACTGGATTTGAATTTGTCCAATCCAGAAAGAGAACAATCAGCTGGTTCTTTCAATATTGATATTGTTGCTGAAGATGAAGCAGGGCAGCCTGTAATCATAGAAAACCAACTTGAAAAAAGCGACCATGATCATCTCGGTAAAGTCATCACATATTTGGTCGCAATGGGTGCTAAAACTGCAATTTGGATTGTATCAACTCCCAGGCCTGAACACATAGCAGCTATTACTTGGTTAAATGAATCATCTGCAGCAAATTTTTATCTTCTTAAAATAGAAGCAATACAAATCGATGATTCTGTACCAGCTCCTTTATTAACGGTAATAGTCGGACCAAGCGAAGAAGGAAAGGGTGTTGGAAAAGCTAAAAAAGAGATGGCAGAAAGATATCTGATCAGAGAAAAATTCTGGGCCCAGCTTTTAGAAACTTCAAACCAAAAAACAAAACTACATTCAAACATATCGCCTACACAACATAACTGGTTGGGAACAGGGGCCGGTATTCAAGGATTAAGTTACAATTACTCGATAAGAAAAAATGAAGCCCAGGTTGAGTTATATATTGATAGAGGAAAAGAAAAAGATGAACAAAATAAGGAAATATTTGACTCCTTACTTAAAAATAAAATTGAAATAGAAAAAGTATTTGGTGGAACTTTGATTTGGCAAAAGCTGGAGGTTAAACGAGCTTGTAGAATTAGCAATATTATCACTGCTGGTGGATATAGAAATAATACAGATCAATGGCCAAATATTCATGAAGAAATGATTGAATCTATGGTTCAACTAGAAAAAGCCCTGAAACCACAATTATCAAATATTAAACTTTGATGGTATAAATCACACTTAACTATCCAAAACCAGTGAGCATATACCATCATCGGATTTGGAGATAGCATCAACATGTTTAGGCCAACAACTAAAAGAGAGTTAATAATGAAAAAACTATTGATACTAATTTAAACTTCATTCCTAGTTCTATCATTTGTTAATGTTGGTTATTGTTTAGACAGAAAATTATTGGAACAAAAGATACGTGATTCTTGTGAAGGAATGCCGGGGTGTACTGGAGTTTTTGGACAGGCTCGATAGGCGTTAAAAGACCTTCTTAGTAGTCGAAGTACATATCACACTTTGCATTGGAAAACTTTTTATATCATACTAAATCATTATTCGATTATAGCGAGACGCCATGAACGATAACCCCTTAATTATTTATACTACAGTCGCCTTCTTAATCGTCGCAACATTAGCCGTATTAATTTTTACGATTCGTTGGATATTTTTCCCTTCAATAAACCGTAGCTATTCTGATCCGGGAATAAAACTGAACGATGAAGCTCGTCAAGCTATGACTGACCAGCATCAACAAATTCGTTCTAAACCAGCTAAAGACGGCTTACTCCACGACGTCACAATGAGTTTTTTGGTTGTTATTTTAAGTGGAATATATGTTGCCTTACTTTGGAATAAAACGGAAATTCCTAAGTTCCTTGAAACTGCACTGACTCTTATACTCGGCTACTATTTTGCTGAGAAAGCAATTCAAAAGAAATAAACCAAACCTCGAAGGTCATGTTATGGATGATTTATTAAAACTCTATATTGATTTAAACACTCTGTGCCAGCTCCAAGAGGTTGCAAAATCGAACCCTGAAGCTCGTGTAAAAGACATTCTACAATCGTATTCAACATTAAAGACCGAAGTTAACCCTGATACGGATGAACATTTTAGTGCTATCGCACACATTATCAGACAGATTGCAAAATCACCAAATACGACGTTTAAACAATTCCTAGACAGAATTGTTGATGGTGGAGATTCGTCAAAGTTAATTGAAAGCGTCAACAAAAAATAGATTAATTGTTGTTTACGCTTAACAATGCAAATAAATGGGCGTTAAAAATTAGGTGACAATTTCATATGAAAAGAAAATATTTTGAATCAAAAGAACAAATAACCCGCGTGTGGCCGTTCTTAGATGGACTTGCAAGACGTGCATGGGAACGACCCGAAGTTCAACCTGTTCAAAAAAATGCTGTGGCTAATGCAGCTGGAGAGTTTCTGAACCAGATAAACAACGCTTCTCGGGATTTACCACAGAAAAAATCAGAAATTATCGGTGAACCCCCGAGAGGCCAAGATGTCGATAAATCAAACTGGGGGCAGTTTGCTCTGACAGAATTAATCGATATGGTTGGACGAGAGGATATTTGTTCGGTGACTGACGCTTTTTTAAAAGCTACTTCATTACTACGTGTATTGAAAGAGACTTATAACTCATTGCATCCACACTTTCTTTTCCGTGGTCAACGAGATATTAGCTGGGATCTTTTGCCTCGCAAAGGCCGTGCCTTCATAAAATCGGGATGGAACCCACCTAGTCAAGTTCTAAATAAACATAGCCGAACAATAGTTCTACAAGAAGAAATTGATAGTTTAGCTGATTTTCAAATAAAATGGGAAACATTAGAAGATGTCGAGGACATTGATCGTAATAGGGTACTCAGTAATAATCATCCAGAGTGGTGGTTTCGAATGCAACATTATGATAATGGCGATGGTACCAGGCTACTGGATGTTACTACTTCACTGACAGTCGCATTATTATTTGCCTGCGTAGACTGGTCTTCTGGAAAAATTGATGACGGCACTGATGGAATCTTATATTTATGGGTCGAAGGAATGAATGGAAATGTTGATGATTTTTTACTCAATAAAATGCCAACAACAGCTGAAAAACTTTTTAGCGATTATCCAGATGCTCCTTGTTATATACTTAACCCACCTCATACCGAAAGAAGCAAGGCACAATCAGGAGCATTTCTCTGGTGGCCGAGATTTTGGAAAGAGGCGCCTCATGGGGCTCCTTACTATATTCGGGTTGTTGCAAGTGCAAAAAAAAATATTGTACGTGATCTTCTTTCTATGGGTTTTGGTCCAAAGGAAGCTGTAAGGGGCAAAAAAGGATTATTAAACGAACAAATTTTAAGATCCAACCTTGGGTTACCTGGCTGGAATCCACTACCATTAAAAAATTGACCCTAATATTGTATGCTCCTAAACCAGTACAGGCTATTCAGAAGAGTGGTAATGGGATCAGAACTTTATTTTATTTGGAGCTCACATTTTTTGACAAACCGTTCTAGATTTCGTTTTATATGAGTCTCATCAAACGACCGCTTGATGAGACTTTATATATTTTTAAAAACTGAAATACTATCAAATGAAGGTTCTAGAGACAATACTACTAAGCTCAGGTGAGTTTTTCTCGCTTTTCAGGTCTCTAATATGAAAATAGCAAAGGTTTACGACGGAAATAGTTTTTTGACTATACACCTTTTATCTGGTATCGAATTTTAGTCGACTTGACAATATGTTAAATCCGATATAATTTAAATTATAAATATGTCAGATTAGACATTTAATCAAAAACTCAATATGACTAAAAACAAACCATTGGTCTGGTTAAGTGGAAAGATCAAAACTCCACCTTTTAGCAAAAAATCGAGAAAGGAAGCAGGGTTTTTTTTAAGAATTATACAACGAGGTAATGAGTTGTGTAATCCTCCATTTGATCCAATGCCGGAAATTGGAAAAAGCTGTTATGATCTTCATATAAAAGATAAGGATAAAACTTGGCGTATCATCATTCATGTCGACAGTGATTGTATCGTAATTTTAGAAGTATTTTCTAAGAAAACTCAAAAAACGCCAGAGAAAGTAAAAAAGGTCTGCAAAGAGCGGTTAAAACGATATTTTGAAATATGTTAAGAGGTAATTATGAAAAAATCAAAAACTGAAAAACTGAAAGCTGCTGGCTGGAAAACAGGATCAGTCCAAGAGTTTCTTGAATTGTCACCAGAAGAAAACTCAATTATTGAGGTAAGGGTTGCTTTGTTTGAAGCGTTGCAAAAAACCAGAAAAGAAAAAAAACTTACACAGCAGCAAGCGGCTAAAGTTTTAAAAACAAGTCAATCAAGGATTTCAAAAATGGAATCCGGTGATCCGTCTGTTTCTTTTGATTTAATGATCAGATCCTTAGTTGCTCTTGGAGCTAGGAAAAAGGACTTTTCCAGAATATTTGAATAACCTCACAAACAAATTGGATCGATCTCTCCACCAATTCAAAAAGGATGAAATCCTTTATTTTTTTGGAACTTCCAGGCAGTTTTCAAAAAATACCTGCAACAGAGCCCCTCTTTCTCATAATTGAATAGTTCAGATATTTTTACTTTTATATTTTCGAAAATGCCTGGTTAAGTGATTATAGCTGCGCATTCAAAACTCTTCTCAACTGAATCTCAATAAACGACCGTTTGATGAGACAAAATTCCCGCCCGGATGAAAATTATCTAAAAAATTGATGTGAGATTTCTGTTAGCTTTCATTAGTTTTGTCCCTGGTTTTCACAAAACGGCCGAATATAATCGGCTACTTTTCTCAAACCGGAACTGTCATAGGTTCCTGAGCTACTTTCACGCCCGTCAGCAAATCGAAAGGCAGTAATACCATTGGGCATAATAATCAAGTAGCTACCCCCATAACCGCTCATCGCTGGTATGGTAAGAAGACAGCCGTTTTTGGCTTTAAATGGATGCAGCCATAGTGACATATTATAGTACGCTTCCCCATCGTCCATTTGCCATCCGGTAGGAAGACCGGGTAGCATAGTTTTACCGATGGCTTCATTAAGCTTTTTGGTACTCAGGATTTGTTCTCCTTTATGCTGACCGTCATTGTTTAGGAGCTTCGCAAGCTTCGCGACTTCGTCCAGGTTTGGGAGCATACCTACGTCGAGCGGTGGAATACCACGCTTATGGTTCCGCTCTCTTGTTTTCAGTACGGGCATATGTTCTATTCCAATGGGTTGAAACACTTCCCTTGTAAGTAAATCCCAAAGATCGGCATTCGGACCTTCCCGGCTCTTTATATAACGATCCATTGAGACTGCGAGGATAAATGTATCCGAATTGCGGTAACGAAAGACTTCACCAGGTCCCCATGGATAATTGCGGAACGCTACAATCAACTTTAGTTTTTCTTTGATCGTTTGGGCCTCATCAATCTTTCTTGCCAGGACTGTTGAATTCTCCCCAACATACGTTGAAACTTTACGCTGCTCAACATTACCGATACCTGTTGTCATAC
>Ga0233431_1004915_pt1 | contig 13634 bp, 1 predicted proteins | sample SI_118_April2016_FD_179867 | JGI IMG/M metagenome (GOLD analysis project Ga0233431, IMG submission 179867) | Seawater microbial communities from Saanich Inlet, British Columbia, Canada - SI_118_April2016_200_MG | ecosystem: Environmental > Aquatic > Marine > Inlet | place: Canada: British...
CAGACCGCTCGCCTTTCGTCACTCTAGTTCGGCTTCTTGTAATACTCCTCTTGCGGTTTCAACTCGCGGCACTTCGTACACGTCTTGGTATCTTTTGTCGTACTCATGTCACCATTACGCCCAGCACGGCAGGCAGTTCACCAGCCCCCACGGATAGCCAAAAGACGCAGCAGCGGCAGGCGTATTTGACGCTTGCGGGTAGGGTATTGGCGAAGAATGAGCCAGAACACGCACGGAATAAAAATGGGTACAATGCCAACCATGAAATATCGACTCCTCTATATCGTTGCTAGCTTGGGTTACCTTCTTATAGCCTCAGGTTGCCAAGATTCGAACGAGGATCGCGTAACACCCTGGGAAGCCACAAACCTGGATTATGAAGAAAAGGTAGATGATATCCTTAATGAAATAGAGCAGGAAGAGTTCAACTTTCAGACCGACGGCTCCTTCGGCAACGTTAGTCCGTACCTAATCATTGAATACAACGAGGCGAAGGAAAAGCTTGACGAACACAGATTGAAAAAGCCATGGTTCGACCGCTATCGGAATTGATTTAGCATTGGTTTTTTTCTGCGGTTTTTGGTTTTTTTTGTTAGCGCATAAGAAAGCCCGCCCGCAGGGACCATGACAAACCTGCGGACGGGCTGAAGTTGTGTAGGGATATTACGCCCAGCACGGCAGGCAGTTCACCAGCCCCCACGGATAGCCAAAAGACGCAGCAGCGGCAGGCGTATTTGACGCTTGCGGGTAGGGTATTGGCGAAGAATGAGCCAGAACACGCACGGAATAAAATAGGGTGCTGGAAGCCTGAAAAAGCCGATATCAGGGAAGCAAACGCCAAAAGGTACGGTATACTTGTGGCAACGTTGTTTCGGTACTGCCTATCAGCCAGTTTTACTTTGCGGTAATGCCAGTGGTAAGGCCAGCACCAAAAACAGGCGTTTGGAGGGTACGCGAACGGCTAGCAGCCACATTGGAATTGTTAAGGTTTACGGAAACCATGCTTAACTATGACAACTCCGCACGCATGGTGAACCACCTCGGAAATAAAGAAGGTGTTTTGCCGGTTGAATACACCTGTTGGTACCCCTGAGGGCGCGAAACGCTTGTCATGTGTTTTAATCACTAGATGATTCTGATTGTTGCGACGCTTGTGCTACCGCGTTGACGAGTTCTCGAACTTTCTTTCCAACGTCGCTCTCCTCAATAATGTCTACGGCCGAGGTATTTTTTCCCGTAACAAACTGAAGAGTTGTTTCATCCGTTGTGTAATGATTGCTGATCCAGTCTGAGTCACTTATCATAAGGTGGCCGTCTTGATCAAAACGCACAACCAATTGCCCCAAAGTACTCAGATTGTCCGTGGCTTGAAGAACCAATGTAGAATTGCCAATCGAGTCAAGTGTCTCAATTGCATAAGGGCTTGGTAAATCTGTTGGAGAGGTGTCCACTGGATTATCGACATTGGCTGTCGAGTCGCCGACGATGATAACATCAATTCCTTGCACAGCATTCGCCAGTCGAACAGCATCAATACTATCTCCACGCTGGTCTAATAGGATTACCTTGTTCACGTTTTGTTCCGTAAGAATATTAATTTGTTGCTGTACGAGGTAGACAATCTCATCGAAGTCGGTGGTACTCTCATTGCCGTCGTCTTTTGTCACGATTCCGGCGGTGGCTGCATTTCCCTGCGGCTCAAGTTCAGTCAACCCAACAACGCCTACCTGCTCAACACCGAATGACATAACTGAACGTGCAGGGATTTCCAAAGTAGTGTGGCTCGCGTCAATATTAGCGACGACGAAGCTGAAATCAGCTTGGCCAAGGTTGTGTTCAAGTATCTCAAGGCCGTAAGAAAACTCTGTGTTACCTACCGCAGAGACGTCAGCGCCTAAAATATTGAGTAGTTCAACCTCGGCGTGCCCGGGGGTATCAGAACCAACTAACGTAGAGACTGCCGAGTTTGACGCGGTACCGGCCCACTCCTCAGAAAAGGTGTCTCCGGTAAACGCAATAAGCGTAGCACCTTGATCATCAAGGTGATCCACCATGGTGCCAAATATCGGAGCGGAATCTGCGTTGCCGTTCTCGATATCCATCCCACCATAAAGAATTTGGAGTGCAAATGGTTCAACGTGTTCGATTTTATCGACTGCACTAGTCTGTCCGTCCCACCCAATAACATCAAAAGATTGATGCCCAACTGCGGTGTCTGCGTTGAAAGCCCAACGTAGCTTATCGCCAGCCACGACAACTCGTCTTTGCAAAAACTTCAAGATTTCGGTAGGGTGGCTCGTTCTTGGGAAAGCGGAAATGTCCAGCCATTGGTCACTCCCGGGGTCGTACTTCTCGACAACACCGTGAGCAACAGCGGTGATGACAAATGCGGGTATATCATCACGACCAAGATTGGATTTGCCGAAAATAATAGGGTCAGGACCAACTGCTGCAACTGATAAGTTAACGCCAGTACTTCTTCGTAGCTGTGGACGTGCGACAAACGGATTCACAGAAAGATTATGGTTCTGGGCGTTGATATCAGTTTCCCCTTCACTCCGTATCCGTCCAAGGTGGCCATCGTCTGAAATATTCTGGAGGAAAATGTCGTCGAATACGTCAATGTGTATGGCTCCAGGAATGTTAACCACGAGTTGATCTGTTGGCGTGACAACGAGTCGCGTCGGCACCACGTCGTTTTCGAAAGCACCATTCTCGTATGGCAGGAGTCGCTCTTCCCCATCAATAGTGACATAGGCCTTCACTTCGCCGGGGGCATTTGCTGACCGAAGTGCTCTTTGTTGGTCGGCGGTAAGATTATTATTAACCAGTGCCGAATAAGGAAACGTCACGGTGGATCCTTGTCGGCCAATGCTGGACCTAACAGTACTGGTTAAGAGCCGTCCAAATACTCTAAAATTCTGTGCCGTGACATTTACAGACTCAGCTGGCGGTAGGACGATACCTGCGTCAAGCAATGCATCAGTAGAAATGCTGGATTCAATTTCATCTTTCGATATCCACAAACTAACGGTCAAGGCAAACACTTGATCGGTGGTTAAAATATAGGCGTAAGCCGGGTCGAAGGCTTTGAATTCTGGCCGAGCCATCCACAGGTTATTCGTGAAATCGAGCGATTCTCGTGCGTATTTGTCTCCAGTGGCAGCTCGTTGCCAGAATTCAGCATTAAACGTCAAGCTGAAAAAATCTCTGATGCCAGTCCATTTTTTACTGATGTATTTGTCTACTTCTTCATCTGTTGCAGGGTTTGCCAAAGCTAATGTTTCAGTCGCTTGACCGCGAAACAGGTCACGGCCTTCTGGAGTTAACGTAAAGATTTCCGCATCGCTATCGGAGACATCAACAAGTCTCCAATATTCCTTGTACTGTTCGGCCACTTGTTGTTGATGCCTGTTTACTAGCTGTGTCACTTTAGCTTCAGTGGCAGTTGCGTTAAACAGATTAAACGTCTCCCCGAGCTCCTCGACTGCCTGTTCGGAAAATAAATCTTCGTAGACAGTCTTGTCGGCACTCACAACTCCTGTGCTCAGCCACAAAAGAACATCAGTACCTGCAACAATTTCCCCGACAGGCAAATCCCTTGCTCGTGAGGTAATGTAAACTGAGGTCTTGGCTTTCGCATCGAATCGTTCGCCAGCGTTAACGGTCATGAGCCACGTAGCGGATCCTCCAACGACCCTTCCACGCTCCCCGACAGAACCTATTTTGCTCGTAACCGAAATGTTTTTGCCTGTGAGTACGGTGGTATCCCGCCCCCGAGTGTCATGTCTTTCAACACTGACGATACTGCCACCAGCCATGACAGTGAGGTCACCACTGGTGTGAAGTCGTCGAAGCCCTAGCCGATGCGACGACGGGCTTGCCACCCAGATTCCACTGCCGCCAGCAGCAATCTGAAGACTACCGTCGACATCACGCCAGGTAGTTCTTCCATGCGATGTTTTCGGTAGAGTTGTAACATTGATGGGGAGCATTTCTGTTCCCACAGCAGAGTTCGGTGCCGAGATGATAATTTCGTGTGACGCTATCGATGCCGCTGGAGTTGCCGTAAAAACACCTGCCGTTGCAAGAGTCACAGTTCCTCGCGGATTACTCAATGTTCCTTCAAGCTCTAAACCACCGTTTGATGAGATAGCGATATTCCCATCTGTGCCGTCAAATTCAATACTGAATGGATGATCTGCCTTCACTGAGGAGGTGACTTTGAGCCAACCATCCCGTGGGTATCTGTATCGAATATTGCCGATATAGCCGGAATTAACAGCAATAGGATAAAAGCGGCTGAGGCCGCCCTCAACTCTGGACGAAAACCGCTCTTGAGTTCGGCCAGTGGCGGCTTCGAATTCACGCCCATCCGTTATGGATACGTTTCCAACTGGTGTTGGGCTCAAGTATCCACCAGCTTGGGAGCTATTAATCAATAACGAGCCATCTGCACCTGTCGATGAATCTGAGACATAAACCCACGGATTTTCAAGCCTATTACTCTCGGTGACGCCAGGCGTCGACCACCGCCAGGGGAATGTGCGATCTCCAAGCTCTAAATGAAAATCCCGAGAAATTTCTGCGTACTTTATCCATTCCCAGCGGGCATTCAAAACCGGGAGATACTGAGCTTCAGTGACCCCCGAACCAGAAGAATAGTGCCAACGTCCTGCAGCCAGCAGTTCTTCGGCAGTAGTTTCAATGGAACCGATATAAGTTCTTACTCGGCCATTATAGGGTTCATACACATAGACACTATGTCCGACTGACGGGTCTTTGAGCGTATCGACAATGTCGACCACAGCACCTTGTGTTTCCGACGCTGCTTTGATGTCACTTAGAACCAGCGGAAAGTCAGTGTGGTTGTTTATGCCAACCTGTCCGCCAGCATCGCCCGCGGCAAGAATCTTTGTCTGACTGCTTGTATTGAGAATTCCACCGTGAAGCATGACATGACTAACTTCAGTCGCAGTGTTTATTCCGTCAACGTGTATTGAGCGTGTGTTGAGGTCGAAGGAGATAGTAGCAATCGACTCATCGAACAGGGTCGTGTAATCAATGGTAGAGATCTCGTGGTTATCTCGCAAAATTGTTGTAGACCAAGTAGTAGGACTCGTAGTGCTAGAAATGGGCGGCCAACCCTGGTAAGTCGCCAGGTGAGCATACCAGTTGGTTGCGAGATCTCTTTCCGTTCTCAAATTGTCGGGAAGTTTTTTCAAAGGGATTCTGGCAGATGTAGTCCCGTTAAAGTACCCACGGTACTGCATCCTGAGAACTCTTTCTCGTAGTTGTATGCGGTTAGTTGGATTCACAACGTTAATGCGGTGAAGGAGTTGGACCACCCTGTTATCCGGATGAATTCCATCATTTGCATCTGGTGCTGGTAAAACAATTCCACTCGCCTCCAAGTCATTGAAGATCGATAGGCACTCATTTAAGTACGTCGCATCATCATCATCGATGACTACCTGAACGTCTTTTTTGGAACCACTCGAAATCGTTGCGTTGACGTTTATGTACTTAGCATGAATAGCCACGGATGCACTCTGAATACCAACAAGTGCATCCGTCGATGTAGGGTCATGAGTTTCCCGCACTTCAGATTGAGTCGTTGAAAGGTCGAGCAAAGGTACGGTTGGGAAGTGATAAACGGTGTTAGCCCGTGATAATACATTCGGCATTCCCTGGGTCTGGCTAACCGGTGACAGGATTCGGCTAGTGGATTGCGACAGTTCAGCACTGTTGAAATCGCTGCCGCCAAGAGATCTTCCAGCGCGAGGAATAGAGCCACCGAAAATGACCACTGTATTGCGAAAACCGGAACTCGCTGGCTCGCCAGCGCCAGTTAAAAGATACTGGTTATAATCTGATCTAAAAGTTATAAAACCTGGTGTCCTAGAACGTCCAGATTCTATCCTTAAAACCTCCTGGCTTCGGTAATCATAGTGGGCATTCGTAGCGTATGCGGCCCCCCATCGCGCAGCAGAATGAGCATTCCACCCTGCGACGGATGGATTGCCACCCGGCAATAATTCAGCGTGACTCCAAGCCGCTTCGGGACTCCCTAAATTAAAGTCTTGCGGGGGCGCAATGGAAACTGCGTACATGCCGTGTGGGGCGTAAATAGACAGGTCTGCGGAATGGATTGCGCCAAACTGCCCAATGGAGCCATGCGGGTTTGTTATTGAAACAGTGCCTCCAAGATTTTGTATCGAGCCGTCGAGGAAAATCGTAGGGCTTCCAGTCGTGCTGGACCGGCTAGCTGTGAAAAAGTTATTTATGTTTATGTGGGGTTTCCGGCGCGGATTTACTTCAGTCAGTGTAATGCCTGCGGCGCGGGCCGAATTTGCGGCAGATATTCCTGGGAAAAGAATCACTCCACCATCAATGTTGGGAATGACGACATCTCCGATAAGCACATAAGTTGGACTATGATTTTTTATGCTTACCTCTGGTCCACCATGGGCTGTCACGCTGCCGTTCCCAGCGAATGAAGAAGCATCGAGCGTGACGGTCCCGCCCCGCGCAGCAAGCCCGTCAAAACGTAGGGCATAAACATCGCCTGCCGTGACGCTGTTCAGAAGAAGATCCGCCACCTCTGGTGCAGCGATTTGTCCGATGTAGTCGGAGGGGGAAAATCTCGGAATCGGTGTGACGGAAAATGGCAGGAATGGCGAGCCTGATTGGTTGACGTGGATGGTGCGGCTAAAGATGCCGTTGCCGGTCGGCCCTATGACCTGAGCCGAATCCGTGGTAAATAACACGTCGTCGAACGAGTCGAGCGATACCTCTGCATTTCGTGCATCCGGTATCGTAATTTCTAATTTGTTGTAAATGCCAGCGGTAACAATACCCTCATTTGTGACGACCTGTCTGCGAGAAACGGGATTCCGCAAGCTGCCCGTGCTTCTACTAAACCCACCCGTTTGTATACTGTTCCAGTAAATACGCCCGGTCTCAGACGAGTTCACCGTGGTCTCGCGTGCGGCGAGCACAATATTCCCTCCAGCGGTCACCTGAGAATTGCGAGCAATATGAAGAACGGTTTCGTCGATTGGGCGTACCGAGGCAGCGGCAGCTGGTATTGCAAAAAGAGCGTATCCAAAGGCATTCGACCGCGAGTGCAGATCAAGACTTGATCGCTTGGATGTTGATGTGTCATCTCCACTCACAAGATGTACGTTCCGTCCCGCTAAGACTGTTGTATTCGATCCAATAGTTATTGCTTGACTGCTCGTGGCGGTAACGGAACTAGTTGCGCGAGCCGAACCGCCCACAGCACCAAAATGGACGTCTGCTCCGGCCGTTACTGCTGCGTTGGTAACCGTACCGACCAAAACATCTTCGCGAGCGGCCAGCATCGCGTTTTCACCTATGGATACACGATTGTTCAGCGTGGCTTGGATCTCAGACACAGCGGTACTTCCGCCCACAGCTGCCCCGGAAGGAAAATGGGCTCGCTCATTTGTTCGCACGTCATGTGAGGTGGCCAGTGTGATTGTGGCTGCGTGGAGTTCTGTTTGATCTTGGAGTGTTACGTTCGCGGTTCCTGTCAGGGTTGTCTCGCTTCTTGCCGTACTCCCGCCAACTAACACGCCGCCTCCGCCATTTACGCTGGGGTTTTGCCCCGCATGAACAACTTTATTATTAGCGCGGATAACGATCGCAGAGTCGGCTATAAGCACGGCCGAACGTGCGACTGTCGTCGTAGCCCCTGTGGTCAGCGTCGTGGTAGCACGTGGATCTCCGCCACCAATAAGTCCGCCAAAATAAGCATCGGCATTAGCTGAATATTGCGAACTCTGATTTGCGGTAATCGAAATATCGGTACCGCGAATCGTCCCTGCCCCAATGCTTGTGGTGGCAGTTGAGGTGTCGGTGATCCTGCAAATGGAAGCAACGCCGATGATCTGGCCGCCGACTCCGCCAGTGGTGCCAGCTTCGTTCTGATTGAGTCCTGTTGCGTCAACAACAAGATTTCCGCGTCGGGATTCCACGCTACGTATTGAATCACCAAGGGAAGCGATTGTCTGTACTCCTGCGGTCACAGTTGCATCCACTCCGCCGACCCCGACAAAACCAACACCTACGCCCCATGCGTTGGCAGCCTCATCCGTCCTCGTCAGAGCGGACACCTCAACGTTTCCGTTTGGCAGAGTAACGCCATCTCCAATGCTGGCAGTGGTTGCCCCCGCCGAGGTGGCGAGGGCGGTTGCCCCCATTGCTCCTACAGCGACACCGCCGCTACCCGCGGTGGCATCCGCGTCCGCTGTATGCCCTGATGCGGGCTGATGCATGGTTGCCGTAACATTAAGCCCTGAGGTATCCGTCCCCAACTGCTGACCCTGTGAGTGATAACTCGCCGTGACAGTTGGACTTGCGGTGGCCCTTGAGTTGGCCACACCGACACCCACACCCCCAGTGACCGCAACACCAAGCGCATTGGAAACAGCTTGTGGCGTCACCTGCGCTTCAACGGTCGTGCGGCCAGCGACGTCAAGGGTGCTCGCAGAACCTACTCTAGATGTTACGGAAGGGCTCGCATTGGAAATTGCTCCAGTTCCCCCAACGCCTAACGCAAGTCCTCCCGCGAGCCCTCGGGCCGTAGTGACCGCCGTTGTTTTAGCGGTACTAGTGACCAGTATATTACGCGCTGTCAATTCGCCTGCCGCCTCTGTTGTTACGGTGCCATCCGCATCTGCGAATGACTCTGAGCCACCGATTGCAGCAAGTCCAGCAGCTGCACCCCACGTCTCTGCGCGAGCATCGGCGGTGAGCACGGATTCAACGACGAGATCCCCCTCAACCGACTTGATCTGGGCGAGTGAACCGACGCTGGCGGTGACTGTTGGTGCGAAGTCAGTGCGAGCATTCGCACCTGCCCCGGCGGCGCCAACAGCGGCAGCGAAAGATGTGGCAATTCCACGGGCTTGACTGGTAGAACTCGTCGCACGGGCTTGGATAGCTACCCCGCCGGAACCTGCGGTCAGCTCGGCATTATCAAGCGTTACCAGTGTGTTACTCTCATCAGTGTTTCGGAGCACTGACACGCCGACGGACGCACCATACAATCCCCCAGCCACAGCAACGGATGCAACATCGGCATGGAAGGTCGTGTCCCGTTCCGCCTGAAGAGTTATTCTATCGCCAGCCGACAAGGTTGCTCCCTCATCAACTTTTGTCTCCACGGTGCTTCTCTCGGTATTCACCGCCTCAGCGCCTCCGCCCGAAATCGCACCTGTTAGACTTCCAGAAACGGCCGCTGCATAAGCACGTGAAGTCAGTTTTGTATTGTCTCGGGTTAGAACACCTAGGGCACGTTTCGCACGAATGTCACTACCAGTCACGCGGGCTCGAACCTCGTCCTCCTTTATGTTGAGAGCTCGGGAGACGCCAACCGCCCCGGCGAAGTTACCCGCCAATGCGAGAACAGCACCAACGACTTGAGTATCAAACGATCCTGTCGCCATCGCCTCGATCTGTATCGTGCCTTCGGTGTCGGCTGCAGGGTTCTGGCTATCGGCTGGGGAGGTGTTGATTTGCGAATTGCTCAGTGTGGCATCGATAACATTCGATGTTTCATTGCGAGCAAGTCCACCAACCGCGGCAAGTGATACAGCCTTGCTTCCCGCGACACCAACTGCATACCCACGGCTCGAGACATCTGAATCTTGTGACGCAATGATGGTGAGGGTGTGATTGTCATCTGTAAGCTCTAGTGCCGCATCACGAATTGATGCAGTGATGCGATTGTCAAGGTTATTGATAGCTTCAATGCCCGCGCCACCGGCCGCAAAGCTGCCACCCACACTTGCCGCGACAGATGCCGCCCAGACGGTGCTGGAGATAATCGTTTGGTCATCTGCGCGAAGAGACACATCACCGGTTGCGAACACCTCGACGTCATCAATTGACGCTGTGACGTGGCTACTGACATCATTTCTTGACAATCCCACCCCAACCGACAGGGTCCCTCCTGTGCCAAACGAACCCGCGATGGATATTGCGCCCACCTTACCCGACACGACCGAGCGGTCGGATGCTGTCAAGATAAGGTCGCGGACGCGGATACTTGGGCTCCCCACCGCGACGGACGGTCCATCGCCGGTGATTGTTGCCGCAACATCTGTTGCAATCCTGTTTCGTACGCGGGAACCTGCGCCACCAACCCCGAATTGGCCAGTGAGCGTTACACCGGCTGCCCCGGAATGGGCGTTTCCACTGATCGTGAGAGCGTTCGTCGCTGATTGTCGCAATTGTCCATCGGTGGCCTCAATGTTTGAGTGAGTGACATTGGCGTGAATCTTTACGCGCTGCATTTCCCCAGATTGCGTGTGGCCTACAAAGTTTCGGACACGTGAACCTCCTATTGCCAAGCCCGCGCCCCCCGATGTGCCGGCCGCTGCAACCGTCACGACCTCCGCTTCGATCATTGGCCTGAACACTCGTAACTCATCGTCCCGCAGGCCAACAAAAAACACCTTGTCGCTTCCATCTGTAATCTGCCAGTGTGCTCCCTCAGCAAGTGTAACAATGTCTACGGGTCGCTCCCCGTTCAGTAGCCCCTCAGACAGAAAAGCGTTTTGAATTATTTGTAAGAGGCTGCCTAAAACTCTCTCCTCTTCAGCACTAATTCCGGCAGGAAGTTGTTTGCGTGTAGCGAGGTCCCCTGCCATGTTGAGGGTCTCGGCAGTCACACCTGAACCTAATGTAAACAACGAGTCGCCACTCATCGAAGCGTCAACGATAACGTCACCAGCGCTGACGACATTACTGGAATCAATGGATGCGATGCTCGTTGACAGGACAACATTTGTTGCCTCTGCCCCACCCCCTGATACACTACCTAGTTTAGCGACATTGCCTGCGAGTGATACCGCAACGGACGTCGCCTGGAGAGTTGCATTCTCCTGTGACCGAACTTCGATGTTGCCGGTTCTGCTCTCAACTATGGCAGTCATGCCACGAAGACCTGCTGCCACCTCATTTTCGACAGTATTGCGAGCGAGGCTGACGCCGACTGAAAAATTATCCGTAGAACCGAATGAAGCCGCCACCCCCCAGCAAGCCGCGGAAAGAACTGAAGTGTCAGATGCGAGCACTTGGACAGCACTACCGATAAGCCCGCTCTTTGTTACATTCGATATCTCGGCCTTTACGCTCATGGCGATATCGTTAAACACGTGAGCCCCAGAACCGACCGCGGAAAGAGTGCCTCCTGCAGGGGAAATCAAGGCCGCGATTGACCCTACATAGGCTTTGATCTCCTGCGTTGCAGTCGCGAGCACCGAGACCACGCCATCGGCATGTGCGTTTGAGCGTGTGATAAAGCTAGACGTACTCGCGTCGCTGATCTCATTCGTAGCGACCGCAACGCCAATCCCAATTCCCTGCGCTCCAGAACCAACTGCAAAGCTTGGGAGCACTGCTCCTATCTTGGAGGTGTCACTTGCCTGCAGGCTTAAATTCCCTCGAGCACGGATGTCGGAGTCGCTCATTGATGCTTCGGTCGAGCCGCTGATGGTATTCTCTGCCCCCGTACCACCGCCACTGAGTGCCAACTTATCAGCACCGCTGGATGATATGGCCGCACTCACGCACGTTGCATTAACCAGATTTTCTCGCGTGGCCAACACCAAAATATTATCAGGGCTCGCGTTGGCTTCGCTTGAGGTAGTGACCCTAGTCATCGTGGACTGAGTGTTGCCTGTGATCGTGTTTGTCGCATGGGTGGCAGCCACTGTGCCAGCGTAACCGGCCGACAAGGTCAGTGCCCCGCTCATCGCATGTGACTGAATGTCTGCCTCGCCTGCACTGAGCACACTTACGCTACCACCAACGTCCAGTTTCGCATGCTCAATGCGCGCTTCAACATTCTGCGAAATATCGTTACTGGTTACTGAAACGCCAACCGAACCACTCGCCGAGTCAGTGCGTGTCTCACTTTGGTAGGCAAGGGTCGGCGTAACACTAACAATACTTGATGTGTCCACAGCAGTGACAATGAGGTCACTATCTGTCGTAACCGCTGCAATTGCAGCCGGTCCGCCGGCAACATACGATTGTGTTGTGCTAGAGATTTCATTCCATGAGACCGCAGCAGCAGCTGCACCAGTTGGGTAGTCTTTACTGCCCGTCGACTGGTTTACCGCCGCAGCTAAGGGCACGGCCACTTGGCTGCCACCACTTGCAGACCGTACAGAAATGCCTCCCTGAGCCGTGACTGAAGGGGCTAGAGCAGGGTCTAATACAGGTGCTGTGTCCGGATCGCTACCAATCGATGCTTGCGTCTTGCGGTCAACGATATTGACCGCCACCGACACTCCAAAGCCGACGTTGCGGCCCCGCAATACACCGCCTGCAAAACTAAATATGCTGCCATCGTCGTTGGCACTGACCAGAAGGCTTGTCTCAGCCTCTGGAATGCTGACCGAGATGTCCTGAGGGTCGAGAGAAGAGGCAGTCCCCCCGCGGGTAATAATAGTAGCATCTTCCGAGATCAACGCTCGTGTACTGTTTGTGACTTCTCCAGCCATCCCCGATCCATTAAATCCGCTTCCCGAGGTCACGCCGGAGGCGACCGCAACGCCAGTCGAATGAAAATGATTGTCTGCGGTGAGGCTCACTGACGCACCATCGACAATCGCTCCAGCAGCAATTTCAGCGTCGATCGTATTCGTTGTTGCGATATGCCCATAGCCTGCTCCTACTGCTGTTTCCGCATGTCGGTCTAAGCCGTTCTTGAGGTCGCCTAAACCGCCAGTTAACAAACCGAGCGGGCTACTGCCGTTCCCAGCCACATGGAGGAGATTTCCTTCGACGGCAGCACGGACCTCAACATCGCCGACCGCTGTCACGTGCGCATCCGGCTCAACAGCAGCGGTAACGTTATTGGTAACCGAGAAGTAATTCACTGATCCCGCAAGTGCCACCTTGTTGCCCGTAGCCTGTGCTCTTGTCCAAGACGCAAACCATGAACTTCTCGCGCCAAAATCACCATTTACATGTTGTAAAGTTGATCCAAGACCGGGTTCATCCCATACAGCACGAAACACCCGAGGCAGCGACGTGTGGGCTTTGACTACAACTGAGGAACCTGCCCTTAAGGATGCGCCTGAACTGACCACAGACTTCACTGTGTGCTGAAAGAGGCCAATACTTGTTGCTATGGCAAGTGCCTTGTCTCGCTGATTTGCGGCATCCAATTTATTCGACTCAATGTCGGTGACTGCTCCTGTTTGAGGAAGATTGTGGGCCGTGGCGAGCACGCTTACGCTGCCATTTTCCGCGGTAACCTGGGCTCCGGGGGCGATGATTGATGTTACCGTATCATTATGGTCGGCATACGCGATCGCACCTCCGAATGCATGTTCTTTTTTCTCACCAATAGTGCCGGCTAGAGGGTTAGGGTCCGGCAAAACCAAATATTTAGAGCTTAGCAGTCCGCCCGGGGCACCGATGGCCGCGAAGTACTTATATTGTTTTGCCTTTAGGACCTTTTCCGCTTTCCCCCCGAGACCCACCGTCGCGTCGGCATACGTCCTGTTGCTCGATGTGTTGCTCAAAGCATCTATTACGACATTCCCGTCAGCGATCAGCGTTCCGTTCACCTCGGCTTTTATACTGCT
>Ga0233431_1004916_pt1 | contig 13633 bp, 12 predicted proteins | sample SI_118_April2016_FD_179867 | JGI IMG/M metagenome (GOLD analysis project Ga0233431, IMG submission 179867) | Seawater microbial communities from Saanich Inlet, British Columbia, Canada - SI_118_April2016_200_MG | ecosystem: Environmental > Aquatic > Marine > Inlet | place: Canada: British...
AAAAAATAATGCAATAAATGCGATCTGAAGAAGAATCGGTGATGTGCCTATAATAACATTATTAATAGGGGCTTGAGTCATGGTGCCTAAGTAGAACAATAAAATTACATAGATCACAATAGAAATGATAATAGATTCCTTATACCTCTTTTTAAGATCAGACATCTTTTATAAACATAAATATGGTTTTTATTTATAAACTTGTTGGAATTTATGTGGCATTTATGGGGGAATTGAATATTTATCTTTTAATACGTTTTTTTAATGCGGTCTTTTAATATTGGCTTTTAATAATTCCATTTAATAGCGTCTTTTAATATTATATGTTTATGCGTGTTTATCTATAAACAAACTCTTTGGAGTATTGCTTCAGGAACATCATATTCTTTTGATATTTCTTTTAGTGCTCTGTTTCGTAGAGAAGGGTCTTTAGATCGTGCTCTGTGATATGCTTTGAATGGTTTTTCGTTTAACAACTTTGTCTCTGTTAATTTTATTAATTTTTCATATTGTGATTCTTCTGCTATCTGTAGCGCGGTTAGTGTTTTTCCATTATCATTAAAATGTTTCCATATTTTGTAGGCAATTTTTTTATCTGTGAAATGAAGATGACACTTAAATGCATACTCGGGTTTTGTATCAATAAGGTTTACTGCTGCTTTTTTTGTTAGTTTTCCTTCTCGAAGTGTTTTTCCACACCAGTATGCTTCTTCAGGATGTGTTTCGACTAGATTCCAACCAACAGTTTTTAAAATTGTTTTGTTGTATGCGAATTTGTATTCTGCTTTTTTGGAATTATCAGCATAATATTTTTTTATGTATTCATATATTTCTAAATTTGTGTATTCTGAAAATAATTGTTCTGACACTTTTTGTTCTAGGTTGTTTTTGTAAATCCAGCTTTCTTTTGCTATAATTTTATTTGCATAGCTTGCAGCAAATAAATCCTCGATTTTATTAGAATCTGCTAAAATACGTCCTGCTTTTTTTAAAATTTTCAATCCTTTTCTTTTTAAAGTTGTATATTCCTTTTTCCAAATTAAGAACTGTCCTACGTTTATTGCATGTAGGGGATCCTGTTCTAGCACTATATCTGCAGCTTTCTTTACAAATTTTAGGTCATGATATTTTTTTTGGTTATATGAGTCATTAATATAATCATATTTGATTTGTTCAAATGTCCTTTTGGGATTTTTTTTTAGCAAATCTAATAAACTTTTTTTAAATTCAACCATTTCTTTTTCAGTCAATGAGTCAAGTTGTATTGAGGGTTTACTCATATTTATGTAAAGTCTTGCTAATTTGTCCATAGTATTTTGATCTGAGTTTCTTTGTTGTATATTTGCTTGTTTGATATCTTTTTGTTTGACATCTATTTGCTTAATATTTATTTTTTCAGTATCTTTTTGTTTTATGTTTAGTATTTTGTTTGCGAATTTCATATTAGTTACTTTTTAGTGGAACTATTTATGTTTTTGTCATCAATTTTTTGATGATAATTTAGAAAAATTTAAATATTCATTTAATAATTTTATTTTTGTGGTATCTTTTGAAGATTTAGGATTAAGTAAGAATGAATCAATTGTTTATGATGCACTGCTCAACTTCGATTTAAGTTCTGCAAAACCCATAATTGAAAAATCAGGTTTGCATCGACAGTTAGTATATGATGCACTTGATTCACTAATTACAAAAGGGTTGGTTTCATATGTTATTCAGGCAAAACGTAAATATTTTAAGGCAGCATCTCCTAGGAATTTTATGACTTTGTTTGAAAATAAACAAGCTGAGCTTACTGAACAGAAAAACGCGTTTAAAGAAATCTTGCCTGACCTTATTAAAAGACAAAAAAATGTGCAAATGAAGCAGGATGCAACATTATTTTATGGTGTTAAAGGGATAAAGTCTCTGTTTGATGATATGCTGGATGAAAAAAAAGAGATTTTGACGATTGGAGCATCAGATGTTACTGCAGAAGCATTTGCATATCACTTAAAATTTAATCTTCCTAAATTTCATAAGATTAGAATTAATAAAAAAATAAAACTTCAAATTTTATTTAGTACAGAATTAAAAAAACGTGCAAGTGAATTTAATAATTTGCCTTTTTCATCAGCACGAGTTCTTCCACCTGAGTTTTCATCTAATTCTTCAACAAATATTTATGGAAACAAGATTTCTATCATACTTTGGGGTTCGCAGCCATTTGGGATATTGATAAATAGCAAAGAAATTTCTGATTCTAAACGAAAACACTTTAAACTATTGTGGAGTATGGCTAAGAGGGTTTAATTATCGCAAATAATTTAAAGTCAGTAGGTTTTTATCTTTTTGCTAAGAGCCTGTAGCCTAGCCTGGTAACTATTGCATTCGCAAAGTTGAGTAAATAGGGCATCTGCCTCCTAATTATATAATTTAATAAAGATTAAGTTTTTATTTTGGTGAGAGCAGAAGATCGGGGGTTCGAATACTGAGGGTAAGACTGACAGGAGAGGTGCCTGGCAGACAACTTTACTCAAAGTCGAAAGTCCCCCCAGGCTCGTTTATATTTTTATTTTTATGTTTGTTTTATGTTTAATAAATAGGTGACTTAAATTTATGATAACACTAACTCATGTTGGAGAAGGAATTCGATTTTTTATACGCAGAGTTAGAGTTGGTTTGTTTGGTATAAGAAAATATGATGGAAATGTGAATTATATATGCCAACAAATAGTTGAGGGTTGTTGGAATAAACAAAAAGGATATTTCATGGTAAGTTCTGGACATTATTGTGAATTTTATAGTCGAGATTTCGGGTGGTGTACTTCTGCTTTACTTGGAGTGGGTGCTAGTTATAAATCTAAAGTTAGAAAAAGTCTTGAATATGCATTGTCAGTATTTGAAAAAGTAGGTGGAATACATGTTGCAATAAATCCTAATGGTCGCGCTTTTAATTTTCCAAATTATGATTCAATTGATTCAATAGCATATATTTTTAGAAGTTTAAGATTGCTTGGCGATGTTGATTTGATTCTTGAGTTTTTTGATTTTCTTCAAGGCGAGATTACTAGATGTTGTGGTTTTATAGACTCTAAAACAGGTCTTGTAAGAAAAGATATGAGATTTAGTTCAATGAAAGATTACTCTTTGAGAAAAAGTAGTTGTTATGATAATTGTTGTATTGGACTGCTCTTTTCTGAAATTGATTTGATTAATAAATTGTTTAAGAAATCTAGCAAAAAAATATCATTGAATAATCCTTTTTCTAATTATAATTATAAAAAATTGTTGAATGAACATTTTTGGACAGGAAACTATTTTTTAAATGATCTCAGTGGAGACAATACTGTTTGTGGGGATGCAAATATTTATCCGTTTTGGTTTGAAATATTTGATGGAAAGAATAAAGATAAAAAAATGTTGCAAACTGTAATCAAATCTATAGAAAAAAAAGGACTTGATAAACCATTACCTCTTATGTATAATTCAAAATTTGACGATAAAGAACATAATATGATCTTTTTAGAATGGTTTGTTCCAGGATGGGAGCGTAATAGTATATGGTCTATGATGGGAATGAAATATATTGAACTAGTAAGTTTTGTTGATAAAAAGAAAGCTTTGCGAATGCTTGATTTGTATGCTGTAAAGATTAAAGAGTATAAGAATTTTATAGAACTTTATGATTCAAAAGGAACCGGACGTGCATTTTCAAGTTTATTTTACCATGCCGACGGAAATATGCTATGGGCTGGTATGTATTTAGATTTAGTTAAGAAATTAAGAAGATAAAACTCTAATTCATTTAATTTTTTTAATATTTAAATTAGTTAACATTTAATTTATTGCTTGTTTAAGTATTGTTTTAATTGGAGATTTGAATATTTTTTCAAAATGAAGATTAAAATTTTTCTGATTAGGATTATTAGCAAATTTTTTCAAAAATAATAACACTTTTTTCTCACCATAGTTTAAATGAATATATCTGTACAGGATATAGCTTAGCGCATAAAAATTTTGTCTGTTTTTGTAGTATTTCTTTTTTATATATCTATAATGCAAAAATTGTTCTGGGTTTTTCATTTTTTTAAAATGTTGTTTCCATTGTTTTAATGGCAATTTATATGTTTTCATTAAATAAGTTGCCATGCCTTCACTAAACCACACAGGATTGTATGAACCAATTAAGGTATTATAAAAAATATGATTTAATTCATGAAAGAAAAATGAATTTGGTTCGAATAAGAGTTTTTTTATGTTCGGAGAAATGATTATTATTTTATTTTTCTTAACATATCCTCCTCTATGAGTTTTTGTCTTTGTCAAACCTGTTTTTGTATCATATTCTTTATTAGAATAAACAAGTTCTACTGTGTAGTCAGCTGGTTTAATTTTGAAAATAGAATAATTTGATTTTTCTGCTTTTTTAAGAGCATTAAGAATAATGTTTAATGTTTTTTTAGATTCGTTTTCTGAACAAATTAATTTTCCAAATTTAGTTTTTAAGCTTAGCTTATCCATCGTGATGGTAATATTGTTAGATGAAGTATATATTAAATATTTATTTTATTGCTTTTCTAATTACTTAGTTCTAGGTTTGATTAACTTTACTTTTAGAATATGTTTTTCACTAACTTCTTCTACAATTATTTTGATAGTTTCTACTTCTAACTTTGCTCCTTTCTTAGGGAATTTTTTTAGATGCTGAAGTATTAGTCCGCCAATGGTAATAGAATGATCTCCCTCAGGAATCATAGTTCCAAAGAAATGATTGATATGATCAATTTCTGTATCTCCATGAACAACAACAGTATGATTGTCAATTCGCATAATAAGTTCGGGATTAATATCCGATTCGTCAATGATCTCGCCAACAATTTCTTCTAAAAGATCCTCTAAAGTTACGATTCCAGAAACTCCGCCGTATTCATCAACAACAATAGCCATGTGAATATTTTGTTCTTGAAAATCTTTAAACAAATCACTAATAATTTTAGTTTCAGGAATAAAATAAGGTTTTTGAGCAATTTTACTCAGTTTTAACTTAGTTTTTTTTCTATAAACATATCTTATTACATCTTTGAGATGAACAACTCCAATAACATTATCAATTTTTTTATTAAAAATAGGAACTCGTGAAAATGGACTATCTGCAATAGATTTTAAAGCTTTATTTAATGGAATGCTTCCATCTAGAGAGTACATTTTAGTTCGAGGAGTCATAACTTCTTTTGCAGTAATATCTCCAAATTCAAGTACGCCTTCAATTAACTCTTTTTCTTTTCTCTTAAGAACTTTTTCTTCTGCACCAATTTCAACTAAAGTTTTAAATTCTTCTTCTGTTAATACGGGTTCTTTATTTTCAACATGAAAAATAGCATACATAACATTAGTAATGCTTTCAAAAAATAACACTAAGGGAAATATTATGTACATAAAAATAATCAAAGGTCTTGCAATTCCTAATGAAAACTTTTCAGCATAAGTATTTGCAATAGATTTAGGTGTAATTTCTCCGAAAATAAGCACAAGAAAAGTCATAATTCCTGTAGCAATACCAACACCACTAGACCCAAATAAATTTGTTGCAATAACTGTTGCCAAAGATGCAGCACCAATATTTGCGACATTATTTCCAATTAAAATAGTGATTATTAAGCGTCTAGGATTTTGTTTTAATTTATGTGCATAAATTGCTCCTTTCTTTTTTTGCTTAAGTAAATTTCTAAGTTTAAGATGTGATAATGAAAAGAACGCTGTTTCAGTACCTGAAAAAGTTCCTGATAAAATTAATAGAATACCTAATAAAATAAATTGAGTTATAAGTTCCATAAGTTATTCGTCCTCTTTTTTTAATATCTTTTTTTTAATGATCTATTATATTTTACTATATTTAGTAAGATATGATTAATCCCTTTTAAATCTTTTTAATTATTTTTAATTTTTATTGCATTTATTGTTATTTCACTATGTTTATTACATTTTTTTGTTATTTAACTGTTTTGAGATTTTTTAAGGAGTTCCATTACTTTTTTACCTTCTGCTCGTCCTTTAAGTGCGCCCATAACTTTAGGAATTAAATGTTTGAATTCTAAGTCTTTATTATTTTTTATTATATTTTTGATTTCTTCTTCTATATCTTTATCACTCATAGGCTTAAATTTATCAAAATCAATTGTTTCATTTTTTGCCATGCTGATTAAAATATCTTCCACACTGTCTTTAGCAATGTTTCCTGAATCTAATTTTTCAAATAATACTTTGAATTGATCATCTTTTAGACTATCTGTGTTTAGTTTATGTTTCCTACTAATTATTTTTGGAGTAGATACTATTGTTTCTGCAATAAATGCAGGTTTAATATTTTTAAACTTTTTTGCACAAGCTTCAAATAAATCATGTTGAGTGCTTTTAGCAAGAGCAGTGGCAAGATCACTTCCTAGCTTGAATTCTTTTTCATAACGCTTTGCTTTCTCTTCTAGTAATTCAGGTAATTTGATATTTGTAATGTCTGTCTTTAGAGGCATAGTATCTGTTTCAGGATACATTCTTGAACCGCCAGGCATAGGACGCATAAAACTTGTTGTCCCATCAGGATTTGGTTTTCTAACTTCTCTTACAATGCCAATATTTTTGAATTGCATTAATTTTTCAATAATAAGATTAATTCCTTTTTTTGCAATTTTCTCTTTTGCAACAATAAGAATAAATGCATCGTTTTCGTTTAGGCTAAGTTCTTTTTTTGTAGAGTTTATTTCTTCTTCTGAGAATTGATATTTATCTAATTTCTCGTCGGAATGAATTAGTCCACCAAGACCTACTTTGACTTTAATATAATCTGAAAGCTCTGTTCCAAGACGTTTATTTGGGCAAATTTCATTTCCTAACATTTTATTCATTTTAGGAAGAACAAAACCAATAACTTGATCTCCTTTTTTTATTGCATTGTTTACAAACTTACAATTAGTATTTTTGAATACATTTGTTAAGTTAGTTATTGATTTTTCAAAATCCTGTTCTTTTAATTTATTATTATTTAAGAAATTTTGAAGTTTTAAAATAGAAATTTGTCGACGTGCTTCATATTCAACCCAGGTAGGAATCAGTTTCAAATCCTGAGCACCTTTAATTTCGATACGATCTCCTTTTGCAATAGAAACATTAACATCTTGACGAATAGTGCCAATACCTCTAGCAACTTTTCCTGTAGATCTAAGAATCATGCCTAGTTTTGCGGCAGCTTCCATGCATTGCTGTGGAGAAAAAATATCAGGATCTGTTGCCATTTCAATTAAAGGAATTCCTAATCTGTCTAATCTGTATGTAACAAACCTTTTTCCATCTTTATCAACGCCTTTTGTAACATCTTTTGCAGCTTCTTCTTCAACACAAATCGTTGGAATTTTCACTTTACCTTCTTTTGTGTCTAGTGTTCCGTGAGTTGCAACAAGTGCAGTTCTTTGAAAACCAGAAGTATTAGAACCATTAATAACTGTTTTTCTCATAATTTGAACTTCATCAACAGGTTTTGCTTTAAGCATGAGTGAAACTTGTAAAACTGTATTGAGCGCTTCTTGATTCATTAAATGAGGAGGTTCTTCGTCGAGTTCAACTAAGCAAGTAGTATCTGAATAAGCTTCATAAACAAAATAAATATCTTTTTGCGTTTCATGTTTTGCAGCAATATCAATATTGCCCAATTCTCCTGCAACAGCTCTCAATTTTCTTTTAACAATAATGTCGGGTTTGTCATCTCTTAGGATCGAAGGACATTGACAAAATAATTTATGGGTGTTGAGACGCTGATGAATTTCAATACCGCATCTTAATCCAAGTTCTTTGTAATCTAGTTTTTCCCAACTGTTTTCTTCAAGTTTATGTTTTTTTTCTTTGTTTTCTGCCATAATATTCACATATTTTTAATTTATTAATTTAAGTTTTTTCATCTAAATTTTCTTTGCAACATAACGCCAAAATCTTTATGAATTATTTTGTATTTAAATCTATGTTCTGCAGTTTTCCAAATTTTTCGAAGTATTACTAATATTAATGCTACTGCTGCAAAACCCATAATTACCCATCCGCCAACTTTCATAAATTTTGTAATTTCAATAAATATTTGTTTATTTACAAGATAAATTACACCCATCACAATGGGTAAACCAATTAGGGCTTTGTTTGTTGCTTTTTTTTCCCGTCTGTTAATTCCAACACCATTTTCTAAATTATCAAAATAAGGATTTTCATGACGAGCAATATTATATTGATCCATTAAATTTCCAAATATTTCTTGCTCTTTTTTCCAATCTGATTCAAATTTAGTTATTTCTTCTTCTTTGCACGCTTCTTTTTTAAGAATTTTTAATTGCTCAAGCACAATTTCTTCAAATTGATATATTAAAGGTCTTACTTTTAAGAATAGGCTATATAATTTCTTATCATCCTTTAAGTCCTTACTCTTTTCAAGAATATGTAAATATTTTGTTAAATAGTTAATATCTCCTGGTAACAAATTAATAGAGTGGAATGTTATTGTTTTTTCTTGTTTAAAACTTTCTAAATCATTTTTAACTTTTTCTAGGAATTTGGTTCTAATTTTATTTAATTGGTACATATGACTTTCTGTAACAACTACATAGAAGAATAAAAGTTTCAAGTTATGTTCGTCGTAAATTTGGTCTAGGGTCATTTTATACTTTTTTTAATTGTCTAACTGAGAAAAAAACATATAATAATAAAATAAGCAGAGGAATCCAACCATATTTTATTATTTGACTAAATAATTCAGTTCCGTAATTCTTATTAAACAGTCCATATGCAATTATTGATGCGAAAAAAATAAAAAATATGCCTGTATTTCTTATTATGTGGCTTTTCTTTATTTTTTCATATATTATATCGGATTTAGCAGGAATAATTGCGGAATCAAGTTTTGTTAGTCTATTTTTTAAATCTTTATATTTTGAATAATACTTTTTTTCTGAACTAAAAGAACTAATAAATCCTTTGATTTTGTGTCGAACATGTTTATTTGAACTCAATTCAGTTCTTTGAGAATAAATTGATTTAAATAAGTCGGTAAATACATTAGTTAATTCTTTGATGAAATTACCATAGCTTACAGATAATTTATTTTTTGAATGTATTTGGCTTAAATTATTTCTGGCGAGATTGTTAGCAAATTTAATTTGTTCTGAAGTTATTCTAATTATTTCTATTTTTAATTTATTAAAAGCTTCACTTGTTTTGTCATCAGTCAATTTATCAAATAATTCTTGCTTTTTTTTTAACCAATTTTCATTATGTTTTTCAAATCCAATTGCTCGAACCATTAATTCACGAAGATTTTCACGATTTTTATCCATTACCATTTTTATCTATTTTTTTAATTTGTTATTGGTTTTGATTTTTTTTTAAACATTAATTCAAATAAGATCCTTCATCAATAATTGGATTGATTTCTCCTGCAATGTTTTTTAACATCATTTTTTTAACTTCTGCTTTATCAGTTGTATGTCCTAAAACCCAACTTAATTTTATGAGTGCGGTTTCAGGCAACATATCTTCTACAAAAATACAATCAACTTCTACTGATAATTTTCTTAGATTAGTATAAACAAAAGGATGAGTTCTGCCATATAATGTTTGAGATGCGATGACAATAGGAATGCCTTCTTTTTTTGCACGCTCAAGTTTTGGAATGAGCGTGTGATCTTTTGAAACTGTTGGAACATGACCTAGTGCAGTTGCTGAGAGGACAATTCCTTTGTATCCTTTATCAAGATAAAAATCTATAACCTCAGGATCCATTCCAGGATAAACTTGAATCAGTGCAGTTTTAGGTTCAAATTTAGTATCTGGAACAATTGGTTCATCATTTCTTTTTCTATAATTTTTATTTGTTATTTCAATTTTTTTATTAGGCCAAACTTTGGCAAAAGGAAGGTCATTAATTGGGCGGAATGCGTCACGTCTTGAAGTATGCATTTTTCTAACTTTAGATCCTCTAATTAATATGCAATAATCATCATCACTATTTGCGTGCATGCAAGTCATAACTTCAGCACCATCAAAACTACTTGCAGCAACAGCTGAACAAATAAGATTCATGAAAGCATCACTAGATCCGCGATCAATACTTCTTTGAGCTGCAGTAAAAATAACTGGTTTGTTAAGATTTGGGAGCATAAATGAAAGAGCAGCCGTCGAGAAATGCAATGTATCAGTTCCTTGTGTAAAAATTATTCCATCAGCACCTTCATTTAATTCTTTAGCTGCAACCTCTGCCATTTTTTGCCAATCTTTATAATTAAAATCCTCACTCATAACACTCATAACTTTTTCTGCTTTGAAATTAGCAATATCTAAAAGTTCAGGACACATTTGGATGAAATCTTCTGCAGTAAAATCAGCACTAACTCCTCCAGTTCTATAATCAATTTTTGAAGAAATAGTTCCTCCTAACGAAAGCAATGAAACATTCGGAAGACTTTTATTTTGTTTTAATTGTTGAGTTTTTATTTTTGGCTTAGTATATTCTTTAACCAATTCTATTTTTTCAATACGGTTTTTGTAAATGCCCATATTATAACCATGGTCAAGCTTAATAATTATGACACCCTCTTCTAAAATATCTGGACGAGGCATTAAAATACCTTCAATAACTTCATCTTTACAAGTAACTTTTACTTTATCTCCTTCTTTATAGTCTTTGGACATCTTATTGTACCTTTTTTTTTGATTTTTATGTTATTATTTAATTTTATTAGTTAATTTGTTTTGCCAATATTTTTTCATAATCCTGTTGGAACGTCAATAAAAACAGTTTTTACTTTGAATTTTTTTTCAAGCAAAGGCATTAAAGCTTTTACACCAACAGTTTCAGTAGCATAATGACCTGCAGAGATGAAATTCATTTTGGATTCTTTTGTTGGATGATAAACTCCATGTGCTATATCTCCAGTTATGTAAACATCAATATTTTTTTCAAATGTATCAAAAACATTCCAAGGAGCACCGCCCGAAATTACGGCAATGTTTTTAATTTTCTTTTTGCCATAACAAATCAGTTTACATCTCGTATCTAGTTTATCATTTATTTTTTCGACTAATTTTTTTAGATCAATTGATTTATTTAATTCACCAACATAACCTACATCTATTTTTTCTTTAATTTTTGCACCAAGAATTCTTAAAATATTTGAGTTGTTACCATATTTTAAATGTGCATCAAGAGGAAGATGGCAAGCATAAAGTGACATGTTGTTGTCAATTAGAAATTTAACTTTTTTGTAAATATGTCCTGTGATTGTTTCTTTTTTATTCCAAAACATTCCATGATGTACAATAAGAAGGTCACAGTTTTCTTTTTTTGCTTTTTTGAAAAAATCCATTGAAGCATCTACACAAAAGCATATATTTTTTATTTCGTCATTGCCTTGAACTTGAAGACCGTTGTGGGATACATCTGAACTGAATTTATCGATTTCAAGAGTTTTGTTTAGAAATTCCTCTATTTTTTTTAGATTTGCCATTTTATATTATAAATATAATTATTATTTATATATCTTTTGAGAATTTTGAAGAATAAGAGTTCTTTTGTGGATTAGTGCATTATTTCATCAGAATTTATTCTTGCAAGAAGATCATCTTTGTTTTTATCATTGCCGCTAACAATCCAAAGTGTTTCACAAAATAAGGGGAAGTGTCTTGAAAGTTCGTAGAATAAATCATTTTCTTTCCAAGAAATAGTGGAATAAGCACTCGAACCCATACGCATGTAATAATCAATTTTTACAGATTTTCTTGAAAAACTTTTTGGAAAAAAACCAATTTTAAATAATGTGTAATCTCCAATTTTTTTCATAGTTCCTGTTTTATTGTATTCATCAGACTCAAAAGCACTCATGTATTGTAATGCAATAGGAACTTCATCATACTCAACACCGTTAAATATTGCTTTAGGCATAAAAATATTTTTAGTTCTAACTGCAGATGCTAAAAGATTTACTAAATAAAATTGAGAATCAATGCGTGGATTGAATGATTGTTTACTAATTGCTTTTTCAACTAAAGGTTTAAAATACAATCGAAGTCTGGTTTGTAGATCTCCGTTAGGCCCAATATTTATAGTCTCTATAGTCATAATCTCAACACATAATTTAGATAGTTTCTTTTTACATATTATTTTTAGTTTTTATTTATAATGTTTATTTATAGTTTTCAGAATTTAAATATTTTTCTTTTTAGTTTTTAAAGAGTTTGCAAAAAATGAGAATTAGTTTTATTTTTTTGTATTATTAAATAATTGATTTTTTACTTATTGTTCTTATAATTATAAAATAAATCAACAGACTACTTAAACATATACCTAATATCAAAAATGTTGCGCTAGCACTAAAAATATCTGTAAAATATCCTATGAGCGGTGCGACTAACCCGTACATAATACTTTTAGACATGTTTTGAATTGAAATTACTGTTGCTCTGTGATGCGAATCAGTATTTTCATTAATTCCTTTATTTACAAATACATCTCTCATTCCTGAAACTAAAGACATTAAAAAAATACTTAATAAAGCTACAATTGGAGATACAAAATATAGGCTTATAATTGATGCAACTGCTATAAATAGAATGATAAATAGAAATATTTCCTCATTAAATTTACGCTCAAAATAATTGGCTGTTAAATTACCTATGCCTGCAGATATAAAATAGATGAATATTGCAATACCAATAATATATTTAGGAAGATTTGTTTGATCATAAAATGGTTGAATCAAAAACCAAATTAAATGAGTCGTAGCTGCAAACAATCCATAATAAATAATTAAATTCTTTACTTTTTTATGAGTGTACACAAATTTTATCGCTTTAATGAGATGAACTCTATAATTTTTTTTAGAACTTTTCTTATGAATTGGAGGTTCTTTAAAAAAAAGAGTTGTAAAAAAACTAAACAAATAAATTATGGAAGTTACAAAAAAAAGAAGTCTATAACTAAAATAAATCGCTAAAAAACCACTTAAAAGCGCACTAAATGACCAAGTAATTAAATTTAGAAAACCCGCTCTTCCCAAAATTAAAGAATATTTTTTCTCTTGACCTGCTTCCTTTAATGAATCATATAAAAATGCAGAATCTGCACCAGACATAAGAGCCCAAGTAAATGCAAGAAATATTTGTGCTATAAGGAATGTCCAAAAATTAGTTCCAATACTAAAAATAAAAAAACTAATAACTGCACAAAATTCTCCTATATTTATGGATAATTTTCTTCCAAATATATCTGCTAACGCACCACTAGGAACTTCTAAAACAAGAACTAAAATAATAAAAATGGTTTCAATCGTCATTACTTGAGTCATGCTTAAACCATTTGCTAAGAAAAATAATACAAAAAATGAAACAGTTAATTCTAATGAAGATAAAATTTTAAACAAATAAAATTTCCAAATATTAGAAATATATTCTTTATTCATAAGAAATTAGATAAATTAAAAGTTTATAAATTATTTGTTGTTTATATTAATTTACCCAAAATAACTAGGAGCTTCTTCTTTCATTTCTTTTGCACGAGCTTCTCTGAAATGACCTTCTAGCTTTTTGTATGATTCTTCAACTTCTTTAGTAACAGACGGTGGGAATC
>Ga0233431_1004918_pt1 | contig 13627 bp, 12 predicted proteins | sample SI_118_April2016_FD_179867 | JGI IMG/M metagenome (GOLD analysis project Ga0233431, IMG submission 179867) | Seawater microbial communities from Saanich Inlet, British Columbia, Canada - SI_118_April2016_200_MG | ecosystem: Environmental > Aquatic > Marine > Inlet | place: Canada: British...
TTCTAAATAAAATTCGGTAAAATTTAAAATTGAATAAAAAAATTAACTAAAACTCATCAATGTTAATATATTTGAGCATGAAAATTGTAGAAACGTTTATGAAAAAAAAGTTTATGAATTAATCAGGCTAAGTTGCCACTTTCGGGCTATACCGATTTTTCAAAATTTAAGATCTACATGCACGATACGGGTTTGCTTGGTGCAATGCTAAATATTTCATCAGAAATTATTGTTGATCCAACAAAATACTTTTCTGAATATAATGGAGCATTTATTGAGAACTTTATTACACAAGAGTTTGTAGCTCACGAGAAAACCGAATTGTTTTACTGGACTGCAAAAAGCGATGCTGAAGTAGATCTTATTCTGCAAAAACAAAACGAAATATTCCCATTCGAAATAAAAAGTGGTACAAGTAGAAATATTAAAAGTTTAAGGAGTTATGAAGAAAAATACAAGCCAAAATATATTATTAGATGTTCGCCTCGGAATTTTTATCAATCCAATAATTTTATTAATATTCCACTTTATGCAGGTTTTTTAATGAGCGAAAAATATCCTCATTCTATAGTTCACTGATTCGAAGGCCAATTATAAATCCGCAAATATCTCCTCAGGATACTCAATCTCAACCAAATATAAGCCACAAGCCGGAACAGAAACCCCAGCCTCCGATCTATTTTTTGCTTCAATAATATTTCTGAAATCATTGATTGAAATTTTCGATTTTCCAATTTCAATCATGGTCCCCACAATTGCCCGCACCATATTTCTAAGGAAACGATCTGCTGTAATTGTAAATTTCAGAATGTCGCCTTCCTGTTTCCATTCTGCAAAATGTATCTTACAAATATTTGTTTTTACATCGGTGTGCAGCTTGCTAAAGCTCGTAAAATCAGAATATTCATACAAAACCTGGCAAGCTTGGTTCATTATTTCAAAGTCGAGAAAAGTAGAATTATGGTAGGCTAAACCTTGCCAAAAAGGATTTTTATTTCTGATAATCAAATAATTATAAGTTCTCGAAACCGCATCGAAACGAGCATGTGCCTCATTTTTTACACGAAAAAATTTATGTACAGCAATATCTTTTGGCAAAAATCTATTTAGCCTGAAAACAATATTCCCAGTTTGTAAACCATCAGTTTTTGAATCGAAATGTGCAACAAAAAATTTTGCATGAACTCCGGCATCTGTTCTGCCACAGCCGGTAATTTCAATTTCTTCTTGCAAGATTGTCGAAATTGCTTTTGTTATTACAGATTGAACCGAAATATTTTTTGGCTGAAATTGCCAGCCATGATACTTAAATCCATGGTACGAAATTTCTATGAAGTATCTGAATTTCAATGCTTTTGTCTTTTAACTTTTTTTAACAAAAATACAGAAAATTACAAAAAACAAAACAATAATTTTGAGCGTTTTTTGTGAGATTTATCACAATTGGAAATTTTGCTTATTTATTAAACTTATTTTTATGGATACAATTAGTGTAACAACAACTCATGACATTAGCGAACTAAATGCTCGAATTAAGCAAGAAAGCTCCTTCGTTGATTTGATTTCAATGGAAATGAGAAAAGTTATTGTTGGACAAAAACATTTGATTGATAGCTTATTAATTGGATTGTTATCTAATGGTCATATTTTGCTCGAAGGTGTTCCGGGTTTGGCAAAAACATTAGCAATAAATACACTTGCACAAACTATTGATGCAAAATTTAGTCGCCTACAATTTACGCCGGATTTGCTTCCAGCAGATTTAATCGGAACTATGATTTATAGTCAAAAAAAGGAAGAGTTCATTGTAAAAAAGGGACCTATCTTTGCAAATTTTATTCTTGCCGATGAAATAAATCGTGCTCCGGCGAAGGTTCAAAGTGCTTTGCTTGAGTCAATGCAAGAGCGACAAGTAACTATTGGTTCTGAAACTTATGGATTGCAAGAACCATTCTTAGTAATGGCTACCCAAAATCCTATAGAGCAGGAAGGGACTTATCCTTTGCCAGAAGCTCAAATCGATAGGTTTATGCTAAAAGTTGTAATCGACTATCCGAATAAAGACGAAGAGCGTGCAATAATCAGAGAAAATATTGCTAAAACTTTTCCTAAGCCCGATACAATTTTGAAAACCGATGCAATAGTTCGAGCAAGGGAAGTTGTTAAGGATGTTTATCTCGACGAAAAAATTGAAAAATATATAGTCGATATAGTGTTTGCAACTCGTTATCCGAAAGAATATGGCTTAGATAAATTCGAAAATATGATAACTTTTGGAGCATCTCCACGAGCAAGCATAAACCTTTCGGCAGCAGCAAAAGCTTTTGCTTTTATCAAACATAGAGGATATGTTTTGCCCGAAGATGTTAGAGCAATTTGCCATGATGTGCTTCGTCATAGAATTGGTCTTAGCTACGAAGCCGAAGCTGAAAATGTAACATCCGAAGAAATTATCAATGAGATTTTGAATACTGTTGAAGTTCCGTAAAATAAATATGAATTATGAATTATGAATTATGAATTATGAATTTCAGTTCTCATATTAAATAATCAATTAACAATCATCAATAGTCAATTATTTTGGAAACTAACGAATTAATAAAAAAGGTCAGGAAAATAGAAATAAAAACACGACGATTGTCGAAGCATTTGTTTGCCGGCGAATATCACAGTGCTTTTAAAGGGAAAGGTATGACTTTTAGTGAGGTTCGAGAATACCAATACGGCGACAGTATCAGGACAATCGACTGGAATGTAACCGCTCGTTTTGCACATCCATACGTGAAGATTTATGAGGAAGAGCGTGAGCTAACAGTAATTTTGCTGATAGATGTCAGCGGATCGAAAGAGTTCGGTAGCATTCAGCAATTCAAACAAGAGATTATTACTGAAATTGCGGCAGTGTTATCATTTTCGGCGATTCATAACAACGACAAAATTGGTGTGATATTTTTCAGCAATAAAATAGAAAAATTCATTCCACCACAAAAAGGAAGAACGCATATTTTAAGGATTATCAGAGAGTTGATTGATTTTAAACCCGAAAATCGTGAAACAGATATTGCTGAAGCATTAAGATATTTTACAAATGCAATTAAGAAAAGATGCACTGCTTTTGTTATTTCCGATTTTATTGATTCAAAATTTGAAAATGCTTTAAAAATTGCAAACAAAAAACACGATGTTATTGCTCTGAAAGTGTACGACAAACGCGAGCAGGAACTTCCGTCAATCGGATTTGTCAGATTAAAAGATGCAGAAACCGGAAAATTATTATGGGTTGATACTTCGAGCAAAAAAACCAGAAATATCTATAAAGAATATTGGGACAGCACTGATAAGAATTTGAAGTACATTTTTTCGAAATCAGGTGTGGATAATGTTTCAATCAGTACAGATCAGGATTATGTAAAACCATTAATGGGTTTGTTTAAAAAACGATGAGTTTAGCCCGAAAACTATCGGGAGAATTTGAATTATGTGTATATGAATAATATCTATTTAAATTTTCAATTTCCAATCTAAATTTCAAAAAAAGAAAGAATGAAAATCAGTAAATATTTGATATTAATATTATCTGTTTTGGTGATAAAAACAGCAGGTTTTTCTCAAGAAATAAGTGCAAGAGCAGAACTTGATACAAATATGATTTTAATTGGAGATCATATCAAATTTTCAGTTGAACTAAATCAACCCACATATCTAACTATCGAATTTCCAAATTTCCTTGATACAATAATTAAAAATGTTGAGATTCTTGAACGTTCGAAAATTGACACAACATACATTACTGCCGACCAGATTCTTCTGAAACAGGAATTTTTATTGACTTGTTTCGATAGCGGATCTTACCTTATCCCGCCTTTGCCTTTCCCATTCGAGATGAACGGACGGCAAGATACACTTTATTCACAACCACTTTGGCTTGGTGTAAATACTTTTCAGATAGATTCGATTACAGGAATTGTAGATATAAAACCGCCTATAAATACTCCTTTCACCTTTGAAGAGTTTTTTGACAGATTTGCTATGCCAATAGGTCTTATAATTGTTGCTATAGTTGTAATAGTATTTTTGATTTATTATTTTAGGAAGAAAAAAGCAGATAAACCCATTGTGAAAAGAGCTAAACCAAAAAAACCTGCACATTTGATTGCACTCGATTCGCTTGATAAATTGAAGAAAAAGAAATTATGGCAAAAGAATAAAGTAAAAGAATATTATAGCGAACTTACCGAAATAACAAGAATATTTATTGAGCATAGGTTTGAGATTTTGGCAATGGAAGAAACAAGCGATGAAATATTGTTCGAATTAGGACAAAATAAAGATATTGAAAAAGAATCGATAGAAGAACTTCGTAAAATATTGGAATTGTCTGATTTGGTAAAATTTGCTAAACATATTCCTCTTGCAAACGAACATGAATTGTCCATGCAAAAGTCATACGATTTTGTTTTAAAAAACAAACAAACTGTCAACCTTAGTGAGAAGAAAGAAGATGGCTTAAAATAAATAAAAAATTAATATGTTGAATCTTAATAATTCGATAATAATCAATAGTAATTAAATTAAATGTTTTCAAAATTTACATACGCAAATCCTGAGTTTTTATATATACTTCTGCTTTTGATTCCGATGATTGTCTGGTATTTACTAAAGCAAAAATCGGCAAATGCAAGTTTGCAGGTTTCCACAATCAAGCCATTCGCAAAAGCTCCTTTAAGCTACAAACATATTTTAAAACATCTAATGTTTGTTTTACGAATTCTCGCATTTTCGCTGTTAGTATTAGTTCTTGCCCGACCACAATCTACCGACAATTGGGAAAATGTAACTACCGAAGGTATCGACATTGTTCTCGCAATTGACATTTCAGGAAGTATGCTCGCAGAAGATTTTAAACCAAATCGCCTCGAAGCTGCAAAAGATGTTGCAATTGAATTTATTTCAGGTCGGGAAAATGATAGAATGGGATTAGTAATATACAGTGGCGAAAGTTTCACTCAATGTCCGCTCACAACCGACCATGCAGTACTCATAAATCTTTTTAAAGATGTAAAAAACGGAATGATTGAAGATGGGACAGCAATTGGTCTTGGATTGGCAAATGCAATTAATCGCCTGAAAAACAGTCTAGCAAAAAGTAGGGTAGTAATTTTACTTACCGATGGTGTAAACAATCAGGGGGAAATTGCTCCAATCACTGCTGCTGAAATTGCTCAGACACTCGGAATTAGAGTTTATACAGTAGGAGTTGGAACTCGCGGAACTGCTCCTTATCCTGCAAAAGATTTTTTTGGAAATACAGTTTATCAGAATGTTGAAGTAGAAATTGACGAAAAAACTTTGAAGGATATTGCAGATCTAACAGATGGTCAGTATTTTAGAGCGACTAATAATAAAAGTCTGGCCAATATTTATAAAGAAATAGACAAGCTCGAAAAATCGAAAATTGAAGTTAAAGAATATAGCAAAAAGCAGGAAGAATATTTGATTTGGGCTCTTTATGCCGCCGCAATTCTATTTTTTGAAATTTTCATTAGAAATACAATTTTGAAATATTTACCATAGTAATTATGAATTATGAATTACGAATTGGATATTTAAATAGAAAAATTGAAGTTAGAAATAAACAATAATCAATAAATATAAAATTTGAATTGATGTTTCAATTTGCACAATTACAATATTTTTACTTATTATTAGCAGTTCCGTTGTTGATAATAATTTTTATGGTTTCTCAAACCCTAAGAAAACGAGCATTGAAAAAATTCGGCAATTTGCAACTTTTACAAAAGCTTATGCCGGATGTTTCAAATAGCCGGCCAATTGTGAAATTCATCTTTCTTGTTTTTGGCTTAATTGCTTTAATTGTAGGTATTGCAGGACCTCAGGTTGGCACAAAATTGGAAGATATTAATCGCGAAGGTGTTGAAATAATTATTGCTCTTGATGTCTCGAACAGCATGCTTGCAGAAGATATTCAACCAAATAGGCTTGAAAGAGCAAGGCGGGCAATATCAAAATTGGTTGAACAATTGAAAAACGACAAATTTGGATTGATAGTTTTTGCCGGCGATGCTTACACACAATTACCAATTACTACCGATTTTTCGGCTGCAAAAATGTTTCTTTCTACTGTAAACACCGGATTTGTGCAAAAGCAAGGAACATCAATAGGTTCGGCAATAGAATTGGGTGCGAAATCATTTGGTCCCGACGAATCGAGCAAAACAATTATTGTAATTACTGATGGCGAAAACCATGAAGACGATGCCATTGAAGCTGCAAAAATTGCTGCCGAGAAAGGAATTACAGTACATACAATTGGCATGGGTTTGCCAAAAGGTGCTCCAATTCCTATCAAGGGAAGATATGGTCAGTTTAGAAAAAACAAGTTAGGTGAGGTGGTTATTTCAAAACTTAATGAACCAATGCTTCAGGAAATTGCTTTGGCAGGAAAAGGAGTCTATGTTAGAGCTTCAAATACTCAATCGGCTCTGAAAATCCTTTTCGATGAAATTGAAAAAATGGAGAAACAAGAAATTTCTTCGAGTATTTATTCAGAATATGAGGAAAGATTCCAATATTTCATTGGCATTGCAATATTTTTTCTCCTGTTAGATTTTGTTTTACTCGATAGAAAAAATAAATTGTTTAGAGAAGTCAATATTTTTAAAGTCTAAAGATGTAAAGTTTTAAAGTTGAGAGTTATAGACTTGTTAATTGAAAATAGAAATAGTATGAAAAAAAACAGTTTACTGCTGATTTTAATAGTTGTTCATTTGCTTGCATTTTCGCAAGGCGATAAAAAACATATTCGCCATGGAGTTGAAATATATAAAGAGGCTCAAAGCGATACATCTAAGGTAGATACTTTAACTTATAGCAAAGCCGAGGTTGCTTTTCGCAAAGCTCTCGAAGAAGACTTGGATTCTTACGAAGCAAGTTTTAATCTTGCCGATGCTTTGTTTAAACAAGAAAAATTTGAGGATGCCGGAAATCAATTCAAAGTGCTTGCTCACAAAGAAGATGATAAAACTAAACTTGGCGAAATATATTATAATCTTGGAAATTCTCTTCTCGCTTCAGGAAAACTTGAAGACGGAATTGAAGCTTACAAAAATTCTTTGAGAAACAATCCGAACGACACTACGGCAAAATATAATTTGGCGGTTGCTCAAAAAATGTTGAAAGAACAGGAAAACCAGCAATGCGAAAATCCTGACCAGAATCAGGAAAATCAAGATAAAGAAAATCAAGATAAAGAACAACAACAAGAAAAACAAGACCAGCAAAAGCAAGAAGAAAAAAATCAAGAACAGAAAGAACAGAAAGAACAGGAGCAAAAGCAAGCTAAAGAAGAAGAAAACAAAGACCAGCAGAAAAAAGACCAAATATCGAAAGAAGATGCTTTGCGACTATTGCAAGCACTTGAAAATGACGAAAAGGATGTACAAGAAAAACTGAAGAAAGAGAAAGCTAAAGCGAAAAAAATACGAATTGAAAAAGACTGGTAAGCATACAAAAATAAAAATATGAATCGTAAATTCTTAATATTAGTATCTCTCTTTATTATCAGTGTAAGTCTGTTTGCACAAAATGTAAAATTCACTGCATTTGTTACAAAAAAGGTGGTTAGACAAGGCGAACAATTTCAACTAAAATATACTGTAAATGAAAGCGGAACGAGTTTTCGTCCGGCTGCATTTCGAGATTTTAATGTGCTTTCAGGTCCAAACACATCAAGAAGTAGTAGCTCATCTATCATTAATGGACAAATTTCAAAATCAATTGAATATACATATGCCTATTATTTATCTGCAAAAAAAATAGGGAAATTTACAATTGCTCAAGCACAAATAAATGTTGGTGGGAAAATCTACAAGTCTAATCCTGTTACCATTGAGGTTATAAAGTCTGCAAATCAATCAGGCAAACAAAATAACTCCAATTCTTCGGCTTCGTCAAATATCACAAATAAAGACCTTTATGTTTCTATCCAACTCAATAAGTCTGAGGTTTTTCTTGGCGAACATATAATTGCAACTATAAAAATTTATACAAAACTAAATTTGTCGAATATCAAAGATGCAACTTTCCCTTCATTTCGTGGCTTTGTCAAACAAGATATTCGTGTAATAAATGATTTGTCGCAACTTAGCAGAGAAAATGTAAATGGAGATATTTTTAATGTTGGAATCATTCAACAATCCGTTTTGTTTCCTCAACGAAGCGGCGAAATAGTAATCGAACCATTTGAAGCAGAGTGCATTATCAGACAGGAAACAGGAAGACGCAGTTTTTTCGGACCGTCCTACAAAAATGTTATTGTAAAAGCAAAAAGCCATCAAAGAAAAATAAAAGTGAAACCTTTGCCAGCCAACAAACCTGATGGATTTAACGGTTCGGTCGGAAGCATGAAAATGACAACTTCAATAAATAAGCAAAATGTAAAAGTTAATGATGCAATTACTTTGAAAGTGAAAATTTCGGGCAACGGAAACCTAAAAGTTATTGATCCTCTACAAATAAAATTTCCAACTGATTTTGAGATTTATGACCCAAAAATTTCAAATAATCTTAAATCCGGGCTAAATGGTGTCAGCGGAAGCAAAACTTTTGAATACTTATTAATACCGCGTCATGCCGGCGATTTTGAAATTTCACCTATAGAATTTTCTCATTTCGACACAAAGTCGAAAACTTATAAAACAATTAAATCGCAAGCCTATAAAATTCATGTAGAAAAGGGAGAGGATGATGATGTAACAAGCACAATTTCAGGATTTTCAAAAGAAAATGTAAAGTTTATAGGAAAAGATATCCGCTTCATCAAAAAGGATAAAATGAAGCTTCAAAAATCGGGAGTTCATTTTTTTGGAAGCAATAAGTTTTATAGTATTTATTTAGTTTCATTTTTGATATTTATAGTTGCATTCCTGATAAACAGAAAAAAAATCAGAGACAATTCAAATATCGTTTTAGTGAAAAACAAAAGAGCAAACAAAGAAGCAAAAAAGCGACTAAAAATGGCTCGACAATTCATGAAAGAAAACAAAGATGAGCAGTTTTTTAAAGAAATTATTAAAGCAATCTGGGGCTATTTGAGCGACAAAATGAATATTCCTTTTGTTGATCTTTCAAAAGAAAGTGCTATAGAAACACTTAGAAACAACAAAATTGATGATGAAACAATTTCAAAATTTGAAAAGCTGATTGATACTTGCGAATTTGCCAGATATTCTCAGGTTCAGGATTCATCTCAAACACAGAATATTTATCATGAAACAATGTCGATTTTCAGTATTTTCGAACAAAAAATTAAGAAGTAAGTGATTAGAATTATGAACAACAAAATACTAAAATCAGGTTATTATTTTTTAATTATTCTGTCTTTTCTATTATTAAATAGGATTGCACTTGCTGACAGTAACTCATCATTGATTGAGCTTGCTAATGAACATTATACAAATAGCGAATATGAATTGGCAGTAGATGCTTACGAAAAAGTTGTTGCTACCGGATACGAAGCTGCAGAATTGTATTATAATCTCGGAAATTCATATTATAAAATTGGAAATTTCACTTTGGCATTACTAAATTTAGAACGTGCCAAGTTGTTTGCTCCAAACGATGAAGATATTGATTATAATCTAAATTTGCTTCGCGAACATACAATTGATAAAATTGATGTCATCCCGGAATTTTTCTTGGTAAAATGGTATAAACAATTACTGGCAACGGCATCTAGCAACAATTGGGCAATTATGAGTAGTGTAGCTTTTGTGTTGTTCTTGATTTTTTTGTCGTTCTACCTATATTCACAAAAAATTTGGATAAAAAAATCGACTTTTGTAATTTCTATTTTTGTTTTACTTTTTTCGATTTCAACTTTTGTGTTTTCTTATCAGCAAAAAAAAGCACTTTCTGTTCGTAATTCGGCAATAATAGTTTCGCCATCTGTTACAGTAAAAAGTTCGCCCGATGAAAGCGGAACCGAACTATTTCAATTGCACGAAGGAACAAAAGTTTATGTTCAAGATAGTTTATCAAACTGGCGTGAAATTCGTCTTACTGATGGAAATATGGGTTGGATAAAATTTGATAATATTGCAATAATTTAATTTTGAGGTTTCTTTATGAATTTGCAAAACAAAATTAGCCACAGATTAATATAGTAGCATTTGGTAGGCTAAAAAAAAGTTTTCCAGCTGATAATGCAGATTAACTCAAAAAAATTGAATTAAATCTGCGAAAATCAGCGAAATCAGTGGGATATCTTAGCAATTTCAAATCTTTGCATTAACAATTTCAAGAATTTCCTTCTCAAGCTTAATGGTTTGTTGTTCAATTTCGTTTCCTTTTTTCAGAACCTCTTCGATATAACTTTTATCATCTAATCCACCCGCATTTATTTTTACGTTAAGAAATGCACCCATAACTGCCGATCGTGCAGCCAATGCACCAACTCCTGCATCGCTTACTGAATTTGGATTTCCGATTTCTGCCATAGCCTTTATAACCTCCATTGCTTCAAACGAAAGTTTCATAACTTTGAAAGGAACATCAATTGCATTTTTCGTAGCATCCTGAATAGCTTGATTTCTTGCTGTTTTTTCTTCGTTGTTAGATTTTGGCAAACCAAAGGCTGTCATTATTTTGTTAAAAGCATCGGTATCTTCATCCACCGATTTTAGTAAAGCGGTTTTGTAGTATTGACCTTTTTCTGCCCATTCCGAAAATTCTTCCCAGCGCTCGTCCCATCCTCTTTTGTGAGACGACAAATTTGCAACCATAGTAGCAAGTGAAATTCCGAGAGAGCCCATATATGCAGAAATTGAACCTCCACCCGGAGCAGGCGATTCCGAAGCAGTTTCGTCTGCAAATTCAGTCAAGTTCATATTTATCAAGGGACTTTTACTGTCGTCATCGAGAATATATTCAATTATTTTTTCTTTCGGATTAAACGGTTTCAACTCGTCGAGCCCAAGCGATTTTACCGCAATTTTTATTATTTCAGCTTCAGAAATTCCGCACGAGCGTTCTTGTTTTTTTAAATAATGACGACCGGCATCAAGCATTGCTTGTAAAGGAACTAAGCCTACAAGTTCAGAACCGCTTACTCTAATTCCTCTTTCCTGAGCTTTTTTGCAAACCTCGTCGAAAGCTGTATGAATAGGAGTAACGGTGATATCCGTCATATTCATAGAGATTTGTGCAACACCATATTCTTCAATAAACCAACCTACAGCTTTTGTTTTTTTGAGCGTTCCGGGGATTCTGATTTTTTCGCCATTTTCGTCAAGTGCAATTTTTCCGGTAACTGGATTTCCGGTGCGTTTCATTCTGCCTGCTTCTCTCACGTCGAAAGCTATTGCATTTGCCCTACGAGTAGAGGTTGTGTTCAAATTGAAATTGTAGGCAACAAGGAAATTTCTTCCGCTAATAGCTGTTGCACCTGCCGAGGCGTTAAATTTTGCAGGTCCAAAATCTGGTTTCCATTCCGGTTTTTGAAGTTTTTCAGACAAAGCTTCATATTCTCCCGAACGACAAAATGCAAGGTTTCTGCGTTTTTCTTGCATAGCTGCAAATTCGTAGCAATATACCGGAATTTCCAATTTTTCACCAACTCGTTTAGCAAGTTTGTGAGCATATTTTACGGTTTCTTCCATAGAAATATTTGCAATTGGCACAAATGGGCAAACATCAGTAGCTCCCATACGTGGATGTTCTCCTTTGTGTTTGCTCATGTCGATAAGTTCGGAAGCTTTTTTTATTGCCAGAAATGCAGCCTCAACAACTTCGTCAGGTGTTCCTACAAAAGTTACAACTGTACGGTTGGTGGATGCCCCCGGATCTACGTCAAGAAGTTTTACGCCCTCAACAGTTTCAATTTGATCTGTTATTTGCTTAATAATTTCCATATTGCTCCCTTCGCTAAAGTTAGGAACACATTCTATTAATTGCTTCATCTTTAAATTTTTAATTTATTATTATATTTACTTTTTACTTTTATCTATACAATTTTTCCATTCAAAATAACGGTTTCAACCAAATCGCTACCATAAGCATAAGGCATAAATTCATATGTTGGAATTTCTTTTGTGATGAAAACATTAGCAATTTTGTTTTTTGCAATGCTACCGTGAGTTTCGCTCAAGCCCATAGCATAAGCAGAGTTTATTGTGCAGGCATTTATGGCTTCTTCGGGCAACATACGCAGTTTTATGCAAGCCAGCGACATAATAAATTTCATATTTCCTGATGGAGAAGATCCTGGATTGTAGTCGGAAGCCAAGGCAATTGGAAGTCCTGCATCTATCATTTTCCTTACAGGAGGATCAATCATTCCAAGAAAAAAAGCTGCTCCGGGTAGGAGTGTTGGCATGGTTTCGGAATTTAACAATGCTTCAATTTCGGCATCTCCGGTAAATTCGAGATGGTCAACAGACAAAGCATTATACTTCACTCCAATCTGTATGCCTCCGGAATAGTTTAATTCGTTTGCATGAATTTTTGGCCTCATACCATATTTCATTCCTGCAAGTAGAATTCTATCGGTTTCTTCTACTGTAAAAAATCCTTTATCGCAGAACACATCAATATAATCCGCTAAATCTTCGGCAGCAACTTGTGGTATCATTTCGTTAATTACCAAATCGACGTATTCGCTTTGATTGCCACGATATTCGGCTGGTATTGAGTGTGCTCCCAGAAAAGTAGATTTGATAGTTATTTCGGTATTTTCTTTCAAACGTTTTATTACGCGGAGCATTTTAAGCTCATCTTCGGTGTTCAGGCCATAGCCACTTTTTATTTCAACAGCACCTGTGCCCAGTTTAATAATTTCGTCGATTCTGCCCAATGCCTGCTCGTATAGCGAGTCTTCAGAAGTATTATGTAAAAGTTTTGCCGAATTTAAAATCCCGCCTCCTCGTTTGGCAATTTCTTCGTAAGAAAGCCCTCTTATTTTATCGCCATATTCAATTTCGCGACTTCCGCTATAAACGAGGTGGGTGTGCGAATCGCAATAGCTAGGGAAAACCATGCGGTTTTTTGCATCAATAATTTCGACATCTGAATTTCCTTCAAACTGGTTAATGTCGATTTCTTCCATTGAACCAAAATCGGCAATTTTTTCATTTTCAATCAATAAATAGGCATTTTTTATTGTACTCAAATTTGCCATATCTTTACCACAAACTTTCAATCTTGATTGCTTCTCAGTATTTATTAGTTCCTTAATATTTATAATCAGAATGCTCATAATCTCATTTTTTTAAAGCTACGAAAATACAATTATTAGATTATATGGAAAACATCTTTCTGTAAGTTTATTTATTCTTTGGTTTTTTATCGGAATGGTGACCAAATAGAAGTTTTTTCAGGCTCGCTTTCAAAAATAATGTGAAAAGACTTTATTCATTTGAAAATTACGATTTTAAGGAATTTGCTTTTTTGTATTGTTAAATTTACTATATTTGGCATATAAATAAAGGGCATTGTTAACAAAGTATACTTAATTGATTATTCCATTTCAACATGAGCATCATTACAGCTTGTTTCAACATTTCTAACTTTTTAGTATAGCACTTGCTTTTTCTTCTCATTCTTGCTAAGA
>Ga0233431_1004921_pt1 | contig 13622 bp, 12 predicted proteins | sample SI_118_April2016_FD_179867 | JGI IMG/M metagenome (GOLD analysis project Ga0233431, IMG submission 179867) | Seawater microbial communities from Saanich Inlet, British Columbia, Canada - SI_118_April2016_200_MG | ecosystem: Environmental > Aquatic > Marine > Inlet | place: Canada: British...
TAAAAATGCTAATTCTCCCTGAAAAATTAATTAATTTAATGAGAGCTATTCAGAGTAAGTTGACAAAATGAATTACATTTTGTATTCAATTAACAAGCTTTACTCTTAATTTCAATAAGAGTGAATCTAATTCCGATACGTACGCTAAGGAGCAAGTCGGTCCTTATTCAGTTTTTGATCCCAGGCAACTTTCTTTAAAAGAGCTAGATAATGGAGCCTTAATGGAAAAAAATATGCAAACTCCTTGGTTTTCAAATTCTAAAAACGCTCTTATTCAATCTGGCAGACCTTTTTTGAAAATGCATGGATTGCGTAATGATTTTGTTATTGTTGATGCCCGCAAAACACCTCATCGGCCTTCGATAGAAGAGATTATTTATATATGTGACCGTCACGAAGGTGTTGGTGCCGATGAATTATTGATTGTTGAGCCACCTAGAATACCTTCTACCAATGCTTTTGTTCGAATTATTAACCCTGATGGACGGGAAGTAGAAGCCTGTGGTAATGCCACCCGGTGCGTCGGATGGCTGCTGCTTAAGGAAAGTAGTCATAAAGAAATCCAAATCGAGACCCTGGGTGGGATACTCACCTGTTCTGATGCCATCGATAGAGTACCTGATCCTGAAAGGTATAGTAAAACCTTTGGATTTTGATTATTCCCAGAGGTGTTGGTTTTTTATATTAGAAAAAAGTAATAAAATCGAATTATTAAGGGAGAAATTAATGACTACTGGTGGACAAATGGGAGGCTTTTATCAAGCTTTAACGCATCAGGAAGTAGAAACAATTCATCAGAAAGCTTTTGATATCCTGGAAGAAGTGGGTGTTGGATTTGAAGACGGCCTTGAAGCACTTGAAATGCTTGACCAAGCTGGTTGTACAATTGACACCCAAACCCATAAAGTCTTTATACCTCGTGATCTGGTAACTAAAATGGTTAGCCAAGCACCAGGAGAATTTACACTTTTTAGCAGAGATGGCAAAAACAATCTTTTTATAGGTAAAGATCGAGTCTATGCTGGAACCGGTGGAACCACGGTCAATATTCTTGATTTAAAAACTGGTAAGCAGCGGGGAACGCTTCTTAAAGATCAGTACAGCATAACAAAACTGGTGGATACACTGGATAATATCCACTTTTATCAAAGTGCTGTAGCCCCACTTGATATACCAGTAGAACGGTATGATCCCAATATTTTGTTCACTGCTATGATGGGTACAACCAAACACATTATGTTTGGTTGTAGTTTTTGTTCGGGGCTTGAGGAGGCTTTTAAAATCGCATCCCTGGTTGCTGGAGGTGATGAAATATTAAGAGCAAAACCGATATTCTCTACCACAGCCTGTGTTATAATAAGCCCTTTGAAATTTTGTTCACAAAGCGTTGCAAAAATACAACAGGCTGCTAAACTTGGTATACCAACTTCCATAACCAGCGCTCCCATGAGTGGCTCAACAGCTCCTATGACTATGGCAGGAACACTTCTGCAATCTCACGCAGAGGTAATGGCGGGTATAACCGTTCACCAGTTGACAATGCCTGGAGCTCCAGTTTTGTATGGAGCTCTCCCAGGCAGAGCGGACATGATAAGCATGGGTTACCGGGGAGGTGCTATTGAATGTGGAATGATGCAAGCTGCTCAGCATCAGCTCAGCCAGCATATTGATGTCCCCAATTATGCATCGTCAGGTTTGAGTGACTCAAAAATACCCGATGCTCAGGCAGGATGGGAAAAAGCTTTTTCAACACTGTTGGCAGTTATGGGCGGCAATAATTATATTCACCATGCAGCAGGAATGCTGGAATCTATGAATGCAGTAGCATTTGAACAATATATAATTGACGATGAAATAATTGGTGCAAGCTGTAAATTATTAAAAGGTATTTGTATTGACGAGGAGCATCTCGCATTTGATGCTATCAAACAGGTTGGTCCGGGGGGGCATTATCTTATGAGTCCACATACTTTAAAACATATGCGTTCAGAATATTTTGAAGGCAACGGTATTAGCCATACAGGAAATAGAAATACCTGGGAAAAAGAAGGATGCCACGATACATGGCAAAGGGCTAATGAAATGGCTAAATCAATTGTTTATAATGACGACATCCCAAAAATAAATGAAGATATTGAAGCAAAAATCAGAGATCAATTTGATATTGCTTTCTCCCACTAAGATCACTGGCTGTTTTTTTTAAACATTTTACTCACACTTTCAGTATCAGGATTTTCATTTATAACAAGTTCTGGCAAACATGAGAGAACCGGAAGTGTACTTTGTGAAACAATTCGAGTATTAAAAGGTTTGGAAGGCCAGGCTGAAAAAAAGGGAGCAAGGTTTGTTTCATCTCTCCTAATTGAGTAGTCGAAGACTGTGTCAACAAGTGCGATTGTTTTTGTTTTAAAGCCGGGCATATTTATCCGATTGGGGAGTTCTGCCTGTATTACGCTACGTTTTCGATAAACGATACAAGAGCAGTCAGATTTTTTGATAATAATTATTTGCTGGCCAATACCGGAAATCGATCTGGAAATAAGAAAAGACCTGGAAAACTATCGTAATGACGATTATGTTTGGGCTGGTGATGGATCACTTGAATTCTATCCATCTGAATTAGAGGAATTCACCAGACTAAAAATTAAGGAAATTAAAGGTGCCTACTATTTTGAAAATGGCTGTACCATAACAGGAGGAGAGGTTTTGCACAGCTGGGTTTAAGGAATTTACCTGGCCGGTAATGCAGAAACTATATACTCCCAGAGCGTTCATTCTTAATCCGAAGCTCCCTCCGGTACTGGTACTTCCCAGCACCGGATAAGGCTGATAAACCATAATAATGCCATCTCAAACTGTCTCTCTAATATCAAGTACTTTTTGACCTTCAATCTGGTTAATAATACTTTCCACTTCGTCTAAGGATTTATCAGCAATAATTTTAATAACAGTGCTATAGTAAGATTTATCTTTTGGATCAGGAATACCGCCAATACTTAAAATATCCCAGCCCTGTTTCTTGACATGATCCATCAATTTCTGGTGTTCACCTGACATATCAGGCAACTTTACTGAAACCCTGATTCCAGAACGTTCAGTAACGAGGAGCTGGCATAAATGAACCAAAATATCCTCCTGAGTAATTAATCCCGCGACCACCTTTCCTTTTAGAACTGGCAGGCATCCAATACCATTCTCAATCATAAGCAGAGCAGCGGATTCTATGGTAGCATCCTCTTCAATACTAATCACGTCTTTGGCCTTAATCATTACTTTCTTAACCGCAAGCCCTGAAAGATAGCGAGTAATTTCAAAAACATTCAAGCTGTCCAGTGATCCCGGTTCAATCAAGAGTGTATCACGGGTAATTAACCCCTCCAAACGTTTTCCGTCGCCAACTACAGGCATGTATCGCACTTTGGTTTCGCCCATATAGCTCTGGGCATCCACGATGGATGAGTTTTCTTCCAGCATGTAGGGATGACGGGACATATAATCCTTAACCAGCATTATCTACCTCCTTGGAACTAATTACTGGATCAACTTTTCGGAGTTCATCCAAAGGAATATGACAATAAATATGGTGATCGGGGTTTACCTCCTGCCAGGGAGGATCGGTCAGGCAGACATCGGGATCAGCCAATAGGTTCCTTCTGGGGCAACGTGTGTTCAGGCGGCAACCCTTAGGAGGATCAATGGCACTAGGCACCGAACCCGACAAGCGGATGCTTTTCTGTTTTGCGGTTGGATCTGGAATCGGGACTGCTGACAGTAAAGCCTCAGTATAGGGATGATAAGGGGGTGCATAAATTTCTTCAGCAGGTCCCAGTTCCATAATTTGACCCAAATACATAACGCAAACAAAATCTGAAAAAAACCGCACAACGCTCAAATCATGGGAGATAAAAATCAGTGTCGTTCCGAATTCTTCTTGAATTTCAAGAAGCAGATTAATAATGGCGGCCTGGACTGATACGTCCAACGCGCTGACAGGTTCATCACACAATACTAGATCAGGATGACTAGCCAGTGCTCGGGCAACTCCTACCCGTTGTTTTTCTCCACCACTTAATTGGCGAGGTAATCTATCAAAATACTTTTCACCTAATCGCATTGAACGGAGCAGACGTAAAACTTCATCGGTGATCTGGTTTTTAGGTAGAACCTTAAATCGTTTCAAAGGTCTGGCGATTTGTTGCCCCACCGTATAAGATGGATTCATGGTGGAATCCGGATTCTGAAAAACCATTTGCAATTCCTGGATCAAATTCTGGTCTCTTTCAGAAATACTATTTGCGATATCAAATCCTAAAAATTTTGCTTCACCATCAGTAGGAGACTCCAGCCCAATAATTGTTTTAACCAATGTACTTTTGCCACATCCGGATTCTCCAACAATTCCCAATGTTTTTCCAGTGGGAACTTTAAAACTGGCATGCTCGACTGCTTTAACATAACGCTTCTCTCCAAAACCAAAAACGTCTTTTAAGGTGTTTCCTCGAACAGGATAGTGTTTTTTAAGACCATCCAAGTGTAAAATGGTTTCCGGGAGATCCTTTTTCTTTTCCACCACCGGTTTTTCAGGCTTGATAAGATCATTTGGAGGTTCCCAGCAACCCAGATCAATTTCCTCTGAGAAATGACAGCGCACCATTGTTTGACCTTCACCAGCAGGTCTCAATTTGGGTCGTTCTTCACGACAACGGGCACGTTCATAATCACATCGCGGCCAAAACACACAACCCGACGGACGACGATCCGGAGGTGGTACTCTACCCGGAATAGGATAAAGGACACTGCTTTTTCTGTCGGTTCCCAATTTTGGAATACATCGCATCAATCCCTGGGTATAGGGGTGTTGTGGTGATTTGAATAGATCTTCCACCATAGCACGTTCCACCATCTCACCGGCATACATGACACCTACCCGGGACGAAACCCTGGCCACAACCCCCAGATCATGGGTGATATACATGATGGCCGTGTTGAATTCCTTACGTAGGTCAGTTATCAAGTCTAACACAGCTGCTTCGACCGTAACATCCAGAGCAGTTGTGGGTTCATCCATCAAAAGCAGGGCCGGGTTGTTCAGTAATGCCATAGCGATGACTACACGTTGTTGTTGCCCACCGGAAATCTGATGGGGAAAACGTTTCATCACATTTGCTGCATCTGGCATATACACCCTCTCCAGCATTTTAATACAGTCTTTTTCTGATTCAGCATTGGAAAGACCCTGGTGAACTGTGAGTACTTCTTTCATCTGCTCGCCCAATCTCATTGAGGGATTTAGAGATTGCATGGGATCCTGGAAAACCATGGCGATCTGATCACCACGTAGTCTCCTTAGTTCTTCTCCCTTTTTGCCCACCAGGTTTTTTCCCTGAAACTTAATACTTCCCCTTTTAATGAAACCATTGGCGCCCAGGAAGTTAATAACCGACCAGGCCAAGGTGCTTTTACCGCAACCGGATTCTCCAACAATTCCATGGGATTCACCTTTTTTAATATCAAGGGTGACATTTTGTATTGCTTCTACCTCTCCACCCCGAATATTATAGGCAACAGCCAGGTTTTCTATATCCAAAACCGGGATACTTGCCTTTTTAAGCTTATTTGCTTCAGCCATTATCTTTCCTGTATGGTATACTATTTCTGATATCGGTTGAGTTCTTCACGCAGACCATCTGCAAAAAGATTCAATCCGATCACCAGTGTGGCAATGGCCAACGCTGGCCACATCACCGCCAATTGATTGACAAAAATATACTTTCGAGCCTCATTCACCATGTTACCCCAATCAGGATCAGGAGGAGGCAGACCAATACCCAAAAACCCCAGGGTACCGATCATAAAAATGGCGTATCCTACCCGTAACATGCTATCCACTAACAGTGGCCCACGGGCGTTAGGTAAAATTTCCCGTATCATTATATACCATACACTTTCTGCGCGTGTCTCAGCAGCCCGGATATAGTCACGGGTCTGAATATCGAGCGCCAGGCTGCGGGCAAGTCTGGCCACTCCAGGGGATCCTGTTATGGTTATGGCCAGGATCACAACCAGATCTCCCTGACCCAGGGCTGCAATCACTACCAGGTATAATACAATCTGAGGAAAAGCAATCAAGGCATCCAGTACCTGCATGATCACTTGGTCCCACCAACCACGACGATAACCGGCATTGAGTCCTAAAATTGCTCCAACCACCAGGGAACAAAAAACACCCCAGATAGCTACGCCTCCGGGAAGTGAAAATTCACTTCCCGGTATTCGTGTTTTTAATAGGATCACTTGAGTACCCTCCATCAGGCGCGATAGAATATCACGACCCATGTGATCTGTACCTAACCAGTTGGTTTTATTAGGACCCAAATTCTGAATAAAATCACTGGAATTGGGGTTATAGGGTGTCCAGAATAAGGAAAGGAAAGCGATACCCAGCCAAAACAGGACCACCACCACACCGACCGTTCCCACCTTTGAATCAAATATTATTAAAAGGCTTTTCCAAAAGCTGCGTTTTACTCTCTTGCCGGTACTTTCTGCAGATGCTTCTGAGGTCATAAAGCCTCCTTGTTTATTAAATGTCTATCCATATATACCCAGTTAAGCATAACGTACCCTCGGATTCAGCATGGTGTAAGCTAAATCCCCAACCAAACGTGTAATAATAGCAATCAATACCGTCACCATGGCTGCTGCTTCAATAGCACTAAAATCGCCAAAGATGGCTGAATCGAAAATAAATTTTCCCAATCCGGGGTAACCGAAAATGACTTCTACCACCACCACGCCGCTAACCAGCCAATTAACATGCAGCATAATGATTGTAATAGGTGCCATCAATGCATTGCGGACGGCATGGCGAAAAACAACGCGTCGATAAGGCATCCCTTTGACGATGGCTGTTCGTATATAGGCTGAATCCATCACCTCAACCATGCTGGCGCGTGTCATACGAATCACATAACCCAGTTCAACTGCGGTTAGAGTCAATACCGGTAAAATCAACATAGAAGGATTCTCAAATATGGCATTACTACTGGTAAATAAAGTAACTGCAGGGAGAACTTTTAACCAGATTCCAAATATCATGATCAGGAAAATTCCTGTCACAAATTCCGGAGTAGCTGTGGCTCCCAGACTGGTGATCGAAATAACACGATCCAGGGGTTTCCCCTCATTGATTCCGGCTAGTATTCCGAAAAAAAGAGCTAGCGGCATCACCACCACAAAAGCCACTGAGGCCAAAATTAAGGTATTACGGATGCGTGGTTTGATGACGACAGAGACAGGGCGGTTATACTGCCATGACATACCAGCATCCCCTCTAATCAGGCCTTTCCGCAGTGGGATATACTCTCGTGGACCATCACCCTGTTTTCTGAGGCCAGCTTTGGTCAGCACCCAGACTTCTTCACCGGAACCCTTTACCCATTTGACCATATTGTTGCGGCTATCAACACCCCAGAAAAAGGTATCGCCTTTTTCATCTGTGATCCAATCCAGTTTTGCTGAAATAGAATCTGAAAATCCATCATCCTTTCTCATCAAGCGTTTTAGATCACCTTTTTCCATTTTCCAACGGGTCGGACGGCCATCCACTTCAGCCCACCACTCCATTTCTCCTGTTTTTTGATTCTTAATTGTGATGAGCGGATGCGGCATGCGTGATTCTGCCCACCAATCATTGCCCACTAACCAATCCAGGTAACGTTGCCAGACAGGAGCATTCAATCCAAGCTGGGCGCGATAAGAAGCACGTTGTTCTGGTGTTGAAAATACACCCAGAATCTTAACGCTGATATCTCCGCTACCCACCTCGATAAGTGTAAACAGGCCAATTGAAATCAACAAGATCGTTACTATTGTTGAAATAACACTCCGCATTAAAAAACGGACCATTCGGTTGCCCCATAAAAAAGGGTTGATTTGCAGTTTTACCACACCAAGCTACTTTTGGTGCACCCCAACCTGGTATTAAGGCTCCTTGCAAAAAAAAAGCGAAATTCCTTGAAATCATTTGATCATCAAGGAATATCGCTGTTAAAGGACGACATCGGCACAGATCTCTGCATTTGGTCGATGTCGATCAAACTTTCTTAAGAATCTATCCACATCTCATATTGATAAGTATGGAATCTGGTAGGATGCGCAACGACCCCTTGCATCCTTTTATTGGCAAGATCAGCAATCTTCACCCAGTATGGGATACCAATTCCGCCACGCTCCTGCATAATATCCTCCATCTGGCACATATAGCCGCGACGCTCTTCAACATCCAAGGTCTTCTGGGCGATTTTCAGGAGATCAGTGAATTCATCATCGTACCAGCGGGTTTCATTCCAGGAGCCAATTGCTTCCTTGGTATAGGCCAGCGGCAAGACCATTACTGCGATAGATCGATGGGTCCAGGACGTAATACCCAGATCTACTTCTGTCCAACGATCCCAATACCCGCCGGGTTCAGTTAGGTCTAGCGTGATATCGAATCCACCAGCTAAAGCGAACTGTTTTAGAGCTTGGGCAATTTCTGGTTCTGCTTCATCATTTTTGGATGCCAGTCGTACTTTCAAAGGTAACTTCAGCCCTTTTTCACTGGCATATTCCTCAAGTAGTTTTCTAGCACGCTTGGGATTATATTCAGGAATTGGCTTCGGACAATATGCTGGGTGAGCAGGAGACATATGAGCATCAATCGCTTCTGTTCCCAGACCATAACCAGCCAATTGCAAGGTTTTACTGCGATTCTGACACAACTTAAGCGCTGTTCGTACGCGGATGTCATTCCAGGGTGGCAGATCTACGCGCATCCTGGTAATGTATGTGTAAGAACTGTCAACACTTCTAACCGCAACAGCAGGATTATCTTTGAGTGCCAGGTAATCAGACGGTCGGGGATTAAAAAGCGAATCCACCTGACCGGAGTGCATCGCTGCTACAGAGGCATCTTTATCCAGAGCAACATAAACGATTTTATCAATATAAGGTAACGATTTACCATCTGCACCCTTCCGCCAATAATCTTTCCGGGCTTTTAAGACACAGCGCTCACCTTCAGCATACTCTTCCAGAGTAAAGGCACCAGTTCCAACGGGTTGCTTAATAAAGTCCCCTTCAAAATTTTTCGGAAGCATTACGCCAGGGTAATGCCATAGGTGCTCAGGAACACCAATGTTTGCATCTTTCAGATGAAGTCGGATATGGTAATCATTGAGTTTTTCGATGGCTTGAGAACCTCCCCAATAGGACAACAGCCCAAACATAGAGGAACCCACATCCTTATCCAACCATTGATTCATGGTCGCGATAACATCATCAGCTGTAAATAGTTGTCCATTATTAAATCGGACACCTTTTTGCAGATAGAGATCCCACGTTTTCAAGTCTTCACTGGCGAACCATTTTTTACAGAGCCTGGGCCGGGTAATATTATCCGCCCCTGTGTCAGTGAGATATTCCGCTATTTGTCTTACGACGTTAGCACCTTCAGACCAGGAAAGGCGCGCCGGGTGATCGATCAGTTGGAGCTGCATCGCACAGGTCCAGGTTCCACCTCTTTTTGGCATGGCAGCAGCTAAGGCTTCGTTGGCTCCAAAAGGTGAGACAAAAGCATGCGCCGCTACAGCAGATAACCCCAACAAGGTGGAATTTCTTAAGAATTCACGACGGGTGATTTTCCCTTTAGTATACTGCTCTTTCAACTCCGGAATATAGGGATGAACTTCTTTTTTTGATAACCTTTTCAGAATCTCCATAAACGTTGACCTCCTCCAATTTGGTTCGCTTTAATTCACTCAACTAAGCTGCGACAGTCTATTTGCAACAAAATGTATTGTGATTTCGATTTAAAACATAAAATTATCAATCTTAAAAACACGCCGACACTTTAGATTTTTTCTGCAGTTACGACCTTTAGACCATCCTGTGGAAAGGATAAAGTTTTGGCGGGTCGAATAGAAATAGTGCAGGTAAATATTGGACAAACATATACAGCTTCTTTAAAAAGCCTGTGATTACTTAGCATGACGCAGAACGACTGTCAATAAAATGTAAATCTTTTCTTCTGGTGTTTTCAATTATTTCAATTAATACTCCAGATTTACCCAACTATTTCAACAGCCTAATTCCTCATACTATAGCGCTTTTCAATCACATTGAGCCTTTTGTCATCTCGAAACATATGTGAGAGATCTTATCAGCTTATAATTGACACCACACTAGTTAGAATGAACCCATATAAATTAATGAGAATTTAAAACGACGTTTTTAGGTAAAATGCAGATATTAAATGGGAGTGGTTAGTTGGTAGTTGATTTACTGTATACAATTATTAAGAAAATTGATTATTAAAAAATATCAAGTGGATGAAATATTCTAAATTGTGTAATTAATGTCTGAGCGAAAAGTAGGTAATTTGGGGATATGTACACTTTTTAGTAAAGGTTCAATCTTTTAGATACCAGATTGTTACGTGTACCCAGATTACCGGATCATTAGCAAACAAAGTTATTCTCGGCCAGGCACTAATTAGGTTATCAAGATAGTGTCGGGGAATATAGACTTGATGACTAAAATTTTGGTAGTCGAGGTGAGGAAAAGTCATAACTGATTTAGACGCTATTCCAACTTAAAAAAAAACACCTGATAATTATAGAAAAGGGAGATATGAAAAAAATTGACAAATATAATGAACGATACCAGAGAATTATGGATACAATTCGTTTTAAGGCAAGCGATCGTGTCCCTGTAGTTCTTGAATATGCAGGATTTGCGGCCCGGGTTGTGGGAGTACCTATGGATGAATATGTTTCATCTTATGAATATACAACAGAAGTGATGATCAAGGCCTATGAAAAAATTGGAGATGGAGATGGAATCAATTATGCCGGCAAGGATGCTTGCTTTTGATCAACCGGAAGACGTAACCAGATATGCAAAAAAATTGATAAATGATTTGGGTCCCAGTGGCTACATTCTCCATTCCGGTTGTGATATTCCAACCAATGCCAAGCTTGAAAATGTTCAGGCCATGGTGAGGGCTGCACTTGTTTAGAAATTTATTTACTGGTAGTTAATTCTTTGACACCGGACTTTCGTATCTCCCTGATTTTTGCCAGGACATTGTCTTTAATAGGCGGTACTTTATGGTTTTCCAGGATATCAACTAGACGATCCTGGATCCGTTCTGCCATGTCTTTTTCCCCTTTTTGCTGCCAGTGCTCATAGGGTTCTCTTGCCAGTAGTTTTGAACCCCAGACTGCCTCTCGACAATGCGTCAAAGTGTGTTTATGAGCCAGAAAATGACCACCAGGACCAATATCTTCAATCACTTGCCGGGCAATGCTTTCCTTGTCTACTCGAATACCTTCCATGAATTTACGCGCCATTCCAACAGCTTCATTGCCTAAAACAAGTTGGGCGGTTGAACAGACCATTGCCTGGTCGAGATAACCCACATCATGGATCAGGTTAAGTCCTGAAAGTGCTTGTGTGATGATTGAAAACCCGCTTTCAAGTCCAGCCTGAGCATCTACTACTTTTGCATCACTACAGCCGGCATAGCCCCAGGTAGGCAGTTCAAAGGATTGTGCTACTTCGGCCTGTGCAGAAATGCCCAAACTCATTTCCGGATACCCAACACCAAAAATACCTGAAGCCAAATTTAAAATCTGGACATTACCGCTCAGGCAAACCGGACATCCGGGTTGCCTTAACTGGGCTAAGACAAGACACATTAAAGATTCTGCCGTTATCATAGTGATAACACCTGCCATGGTCGCAGGACCTGTGGCACCCATTTGCACGGCAGGCCCGGGCACCTGGGGAATAAAATGATCCGCAGCTGCAAAAATCCGGTCAATGGTCTCAGCGGGTTGAACAAGCGGACTGATAGGCTCAGGATAGAGCGCCAGGAACGGTTTTTGTCTAAGCTTATCCATGCCTCCAGCAATTTCAGCAGCCATTTCAAATACCAACTGGGTCCCTCTGCCGGAATATCCCAGAAATACAATCGGTTTAGTTGTATTAGTAACCACCGCTTCAAAATCATAAAGATCTGCAACAATTGCAGGAACATCCTGGGAAGATCCCATGGGCATGACCCAGTCAATGTTTTCACAGGCATCAGCCACCCTGGCACCGATACCAATATCTTTAACCGTGGTGGGATGAATTTCACCGGTCAATGCATCCTTTGTTCTTGGGCTTCCAGTGGATGTACCATAATAACTTTTACGTCCCTCAACTTCAAGGGCCCGGTTTCCCAGTCGGTCATATAGTGTAAAACCATTTGGTGCTGTTATCAAACATTGCTTAACAATATATTCAGGAACCCTGACAAATTCTCCCTCCACCACAGCGCCTGCTTTTTTGAGCATTTCCCGCGCACCTGCATGCAGCACTTTGAATCCGACGCTATACATAATATCAAAGGCCGCACGTTTTATTTCGAAAACTTGATCTTCAGTTAAAATCCTTAAATATGGTCGTCGTGTTTGTGTTGATCCTGAGTTAATCATGCTGTTCTCCTTGATTAATTTTGAATTTTTTATCCTCTAATAGATTTAATCACAAATGTCATTGATGGTCATTCGTTTTTCCCCTCTTTGAAACTATAGCAATTCTTAATTAAATTGCCCCTACCAGTATGCTGAGCGAAGTCGAAGTATATTATCGGATTCACCCTTCGACTCCGCTCAGGGAACTGATGGAGAGACAAGTTTGGAAAACCACTTTTTCAAAAAATTAAGTTCAATACAATTGAAAACCGCTATAGTATATTTAACAATTATGGATTTTCTAGGGTATCATTCATTATTTTTTCGATAAACTAAACAAGTATTCGGATTTATGTCGATGGCTATTATTTTCAACCGCTCAATTTTTAGGATAACAAACAAATTTTTAAAAGTTACTTTTTACCACTATTGACATTCAGAGAATCCTAAACGTAATATCTGCTCAAAGTTCTTTTAATTTTCATTTTGATTGTCACAATTATTATTCAAATTGATCAATAAATTCTCCTTTGAGTATTCATTGATCCACAAACTTAAAGAGGATATTAATGAATTATCAAAATCGAGACATAGGGCTAAATTACGCCACCACTCGTAAAAATCATACCTGTTATGGTATGGGTATTGGAATTATCGTGCTTTGCGATGCATATCCCGGGTTTCCCGGTGATGTAAGAAATGCCAGCGCTTTCCCTTATCCAATTCAATATGAAATAGCCAGAGGTGTGGATAATAATACTTTGGTTTGGGAACAAGATAAATCACCATGCCGGGCACCCATTAAAACAGCCGCTAAGAACCTTGAACAAATGGGATGCAGAGCAATTGCTGCTGAATGCGGGTATTTTGCTTACTTCCAAAAGGATGTGGCCGGGCATGTTGATATTCCCGTTTTTATGTCCAGCTTGCTTCAGGTTCCCTTTATCCAACAAATTATTGGACCTAAAAAAACAGTGGGTATTTTATGTGCACAGAAACGATTTTTAAGCGAAATCCACCTGGAAAATGTTGGTATTAATTTGGACAGTAATTATATAATCGCAGGTGCACAGGATGAATACAGCTGTCCTGAATTTGATAATCTCTGGGATCCTGAAA
>Ga0233431_1004923_pt1 | contig 13620 bp, 13 predicted proteins | sample SI_118_April2016_FD_179867 | JGI IMG/M metagenome (GOLD analysis project Ga0233431, IMG submission 179867) | Seawater microbial communities from Saanich Inlet, British Columbia, Canada - SI_118_April2016_200_MG | ecosystem: Environmental > Aquatic > Marine > Inlet | place: Canada: British...
CTCAACCCGCGCCCGGTAGGTAGGCACTTCAAGACGCGCCAACAGTTCCGGGTCTTCGTCATGATGAACAATCCGGGCGCGCGCCCAGATCTTGAGGCGTCGGCGGTTCGGATAATCCATCAAGATCAAGGCAATCCGATCATTGGCGTTAAGATTGCCGACGCTGAGGTATTGAATGTTGCCGCGGAAATCGGCGTAGCCGATGGTGCGCTCATCCAACACTTTCAGAAAACCTGCGGGGCCTCCTCGGAACTGGACATAGGGCCATCCGTTTTCGTTGGCCGTTGCCTGATAGAAACCGTCACGCGCTTCAATGAATTCAGCTTCAGCATCGCCCAGGGCGTTACGGGGATCTTCTGCGAGTTCAAAGCCCTCGTTTGCGGCCCGGCTACCGTAGCGCGTCTGCGCAGCCTTGACCGACGGTGTGAAAGAAATTTCGGCAAATTTTCGGGCCATGACAGTTTCCTAATTGAATGGGACGAGTGCCTCAAACAGAGAGAGAGGGACAAAACAAAGAAGGCACTCGTCCCGGTTGGCAGACAGACGGGCGGGTTAAGCGGCCTTTTGCAGGGAGATCTTGGGGAAGTCGATATCCACCTGCGTGGCTTTGCCGATCAGATTGGTCAGGATGTTCATCCCCACATGGGTGATGATCTCAACAATTTCGGCATCGCTGTATCCGGCGTCGCGAACGGCGTTGAACTCGGCCTGGGTAACCTCACCTAGGTGGTCGTTCAGCGCCTTCGCGAACGCGACGGCGGCAGCGGCCTTAGCGTCTTGGGACGTGCCGGCGCGATTGGCCTCGATCTCTGCGCCCGTCAGCCCGGCTTTGCGGCCAATGGCCGTATGGGCGGACACGCAGTATTCGCAGGAATTGCCTTGGGCAACGGCAAGGGCGATGCGCTCGCGGGTCTGAGGATCCAGTTGACCGGATTCGGCGATTCCATGAAGGCCCAGAAAGGCTTTCAAGGAATCCGATGAGTGCGCCAGAATACCGAGGAAATTGGGAACCATGCCGAGTTTGCTCTGGATCGCGTCGAGCAGCGCCTTCTGTTCGGTATCGGCTGTTTCTTGGGTAACAACATTGATACGGCTCATGATGATAGATCTCCTTTGTCCTGGGGTTGATGTCTGTCGGGCCGCATTCCGCGCCTGACGAATAAGGAATAAACTGTTTCAAAATACGTTAGAATATGGATATTATTGAATTTACTATTCCATAAAACGGAATAAATAAATGGACCGGTTTCACGCGATCCAGGTTTTTGTGAAAGTCGCCGAGTGCAGAGGATTTGCCGCTGCCGCCCGGGATCTAGCCATATCGCCGCCCGCCGTCACACGTGCCGTTGCCTTGCTTGAAGACCGGCTTGGAACTCGGTTATTGGTCCGCACCACTCGCTCGGTTCGGTTAACCGAGAGTGGAGAGAGGTTTTTGCAGGATGCTCGGCGCATATTGCTGGAATTGGAAGAGGCGGAGGAAGCCGCTGTGGGCTCTCATGCGGCACCACGCGGCGAATTGCACATAACCGCGCCCGTTTTATTCGGACGCATGTTCGTGACCCCGATACTGGGCGACTTCCTGGATTTGTTCCCGCTGGTAAGCGCGCGGACATTATTTGTCGACCGGGTCGTCAACCTCTTGGATGAGGGCCTGGACGTTGCCATTCGGATCGGTGACCTTCCCGATTCTTCCTTGATCGCGGTGCGTGCCGGAACTGTTCGCCGAGTGATGTTTGCGTCGCCGGATTACATCCGAACCCAGGGGCTCCCACAACGGCCTGAGGACCTCGCCGGCCACCGGCTTATCCAATCTTTGGCCATGGGAACCTCTCTTGACTGGCCGTTTCAAGAAAACGATGTGCCGTACTTCGTTCGCGCGGAACCACGTCTTCGCATGAACACCAACGATGCGGTAGTTGATCTGGCCTTTCAAGGATGGGGGCTGTCGCGCCTATTGTCCTACCAGATCGCTCCCTACCTGGCTGATGGGCGATTGCAGACTGTCCTGGATGAATTCGAAATGCCCCCCTTGCCGATCCACGTGGTTCACCAAGAAGGCCGAATGGTTTCCGCCAAGGTTCGATCTTTTGTTGATTACATGGTCGAACGCTTGAGAGCTGATCCGGCCATCAATTGACTCTCTACGACCACTATTGAACGTTTTTCGACATGATGTAGCCCGATCACAGCTCGTGGGACGTTGGGGGCCGCGAACCACGGTTCATATGTCCGATTGAGAGTCCGCTAATGGGATGGACCGGCTGCATCCTCCAGTGGGTTAGTCTGAAAGGACTTTAGCCCGCGAACAAAAGGAGCAGCATCCCATGGCAACCCCATCGAAACAAAATAGCTTCGCCCTCGCCTCTGTCGGCATCGATATTGGCAAGGACGTGCTTCACCTTGTTGGCTTTAATACTGACGGCAAGATTGTTCTGCGCCGGAAGATCCGGCGTTCGGCATTGGTAAATGAATTTGAGAAACTGCCGTCATGTATCGTTGGCATGGAAGCTTGTTTGAGCGCGCATTTTGTCAGTCGGACGCTTCGCAAACTGGGGCACGAGCCACGGATCATTCCGGCGATCTACGTCAAGCCCTTCATCAAGGGTCAGAAGAACGATTACAACGATGCAGAGGCCATTGCCGAAGCGGCTCTTCGACCTAATCTGAAGTTTGTGACGGAAAAGACGCAGGATCAACTCGATCTGCAGGCCTTGCACCGTGTGCGATCACGTCTGGTCTCCCGACGAACGGCGACGATCAATCAGATCCGCGCATTCCTGATCGAACAGGGAATAACGGTTCGCACCGGTGCCCATGCGTTGCGCAATTCGCTTTTTGCGATCCTGGAAAATCGCATAGACGAGATATCTCCGCGCATGAACGATTTGATTGTTGGCCTCAATGCAGATTGGCAGGAACTTGACGAGCGTATCGAGACCATCACCGGCGAGATCGAGACGATCAGCAAGAGTGAAAAAAATTGCCAACGACTGATGAGCGTTCCCGGCATCGGACCAATTATATCGACGGCGATGGTGGCGGCCATAGGAACGGGTGACGCCTTCGGGCGTGGACGTGACTTTGGGGCCCGGCTCGGCCTCGTCCCACGCCAATACAGCACGGGCGGCAAAACGGTTCTTGGCAGGATATCCAAGCGCGGCAGCAAGTATCTGCGAACCCTGTTCATCCAGGCGGCGCACGTCATTCTGATGCGCCCCAACAATTGGCAGAAGTTCAGCTTCGGACCTTGGCTCACCGAGGCGGCAACCCGACTTCATCGAAACAGGCTCGCCACAGCCTTAGCCAACAAGCTGGCCCGTATCGCATGGAGCGTTCTGGCTAACCAGAAAGACTTCGACACCAACAGAGATGAGATCACAGCCGTCTAAACCAAACGACCCCGGACCCAATACGCGAGTGAGAAAAATTGCATGGAACGGATTAAGATACGCACCCAGAGTCTGTTGACCCCAATGGTCGCCCAAACTTCAGGGGCTGACCTGTCCGCTAATGAGACCAAAGGTGCGTGCGTACTCCCATCAAGGCCACGGCCCGCGTGCCGATCAAACAGGCCGGATACATATCAGCGACTTCCGATATCCAGCAAATTCTCTCTTGCAAACAGCAGCCGGTCCATACATGGGGTCAAAAGCGGTTGTCAGAGAGGACCTGTTTCCACTTCTGCTTAACTCCGGAAAGCGGCGGTTAACGCGTCCAGGAATTCGAACATGTTGGAACGAACGCCTCCGAGACCATGCAGGGCAAGAGGAAGTGCTTTAGAGGAAACACGAATTCCCCATGGATCACGGTGGTTGGGTTTCTTGAAAAACCAAGTGCCACCAAAGGAGCCGGTATCACATCGGTATGTGTATCCACCAGGACCACCACTCGAATTGACGTGCATCTTGACGCACTTCTTCAAGACGCGCTCAAGGCCGGTGCCGTCGGCGCGCGACTGATCGGCGGGGGATTTGGCGGTTCCATTGTTGCTCTCATCGAAAGTGGAAACGCCGACGCATGGTGCATAACAATCAAAGATATGTTTCCCCAGGCGAAGGTATTGGCCTTTTCCTAATCGTCGTGAAGATTGTCCGGACCCCCCTTGCGAAGCGAATTACGCTATTTAGGGGCGAACGCAGCCAGCCCAACTACGGCTAACATGGACAACGCCATGGCGATGTTGATGCGAGATTGGATGTGGGCCGGGAGGTTGAGGCGGTGCAACGTCACGCCTGCAAATAACCAAAGAAAATGGATCGGGATCCAAATTCCGTTGAGAATTAGAAACTTGAGCATTGTTTCCGTGACGAGGTTCTCGGGCCAGAATGCAAATCCGGTAAACAGCGCCGTATTTACGGCATACGCTTTCGGGTTGACGGCTTGCAGCGTTATGCCGCCCCAAAATCCCGGCGCTTTCACCGCTTCGATAAATGCGATCTTGGTTCCTGAAAACGCAATTCGTGCAGCAAGAAACGTCAGATACGCCGCTGACGCAATCAAAAGAACGTGACGGATATTGGCGTCGGCCAGAGCTATCGCCGCCAAACCCGAAACAACCGCTAACGCCACCAGATTTGTTCCGACAAGCAATCCGGCGATATAACGGATGCCTGGCCGTGAACCGAACGCCGAACCGACGCCAGCGACGGATAAGACGCCGGGTCCGGGGGTAATAATGAGGAAGAAAACGGCGACGGCGAACGTAAGCATGGTGTCTCGCAAGTCTTGATACGGCGCCCGTCAACACCCTTCACGGCGTGAATGGGCTATTTGACGGGAGCCATTTTTCGCAGATGGCGGCCTAATCGAAATCGGTGGCGGCACTGGGCCCGCGCCAGCGTTCGATTTCTTCCAGCAGGTTCTGAAGTTTTTCCCCGGCCCGCTCCATCGCCGGGTTGCCCAACACCAGATGAAGCGGCGGTTCCGGAGCCTCGACGGCCTCGATAATCACACGGGCCGCCTTGTCGGGATCGCCCTGCTGTTTTCCGTGGCTTTTGCTAATCTGGGTCCGGAAGGCCCCCGCCGTTTCTGCGTAGTCGTCAATACCATTTGCGGGGTTGTGCATGGAACGGCCGGCGAAGTCGGTGCGGAACGGGCCGGGCTCGACCACCGTTACGCCGATGCCCAGCGGTTTCAGCTCGTGGTACATGGCTTCGCTGATGCCTTCGAGGGCGAATTTGGTGGCGGCGTAAATTCCCGATCCGGCGATGGCCCGCAGGCCGCCGACCGAGCCGATATTGACCACGGAACCGGACCGGGCGGCACGCATGGAAGGAAGTACCGCACGGGTCACGTTGAGCAGACCGAAGACGTTGGAATCAAAAACCGTGCGCGCCTCGGCGTCGCTGATTTCCTCGACCGCGCCGAACAATCCATGACCGGCATTGTTGATCAGCACGTCGATGCGCCCGAATTTGGCGATTATTTCGTCAACGGCGCGGCGGCATTGTTCGGCGTCGGAAACTTCAAGGGACACGGCGAGCCCATGTTCCGCCTCTCTGATCCGCGGGTCCAGGCGGGCCGTGTCACGCGCCGTTGTCGCCACGAAATCGCCGCGGGTCAATAATTCCAGGGCTAGCGATTTGCCGATGCCCGTTGATCCGCCCGTAATGAACCATACCTTTGCGTCGTTTCCGGCCATGATTGTCTCCCCCATTTTGATTAATCCGACATTCCCCAGATAACGTTCCAGTTGATGTGGATTATACGTCGCGCTCTTGTCGAGTGAACGGGTTTCTTGGGAGATTTTCGACTTTCTGACAATCGTGCCGGCGATGTGACGTTGGACGGATGCGTTTCAGTGCAAGTGCTTCCGTCAGGACCAGGTTTTCCTGGCTGTCCTGCCGACCCATCACGCCTTTGCTGAAGGTCTTTGCCATTTTGATCGAGTTCGGCATAGGTTGTTGCGTGCCCCCGCAACCATAACCAACCGTGGAAGCATATAGGAAGCAGGCGGGGGCGCGAATGAGCGTGGTTCTAGGATAGCTAGACGCCAAGGTCCGGTTCAATGCGTCTCAATTCCGGAGTGGTTCCAAAAGCGGACTAACTCGGAACCCAGCCCGGTCTTCCGGTCGTGACCCTGAGCAGTCATCAGGCTCCATGGACCCGCAAAAAATGGAGAAATCGCAGTTTTCTCTGCACTCCCGCCCATGCCCATCGAGTCCGATTCGAGTGAAATTTGACCGTGTTCGTCATCGGAAGCTTCCCGTTTTTCCAACAAAAGCGGAGGGCATTCACCCTCCGCCTCCCGAAGCACGCCAGTTATCTGTTCCGAACTGTACTAGGAAGACTCTCTTGTGTGACGTCAGCGCCTATGGCACGGTCACCCGACCGCCGCTAACCGCCAGCGTTTGCCCGGAGATGTAGCTGGAGCGATCCGAGAGCAAGAAGACGACGGCGTCGGCTATCTCCTCGGGTTGGCCTATCCGTTTCAGCGGGGTAGCAGCAATCATTTTCGCACTGGCATCCGGGCCGACTTCGCTTCCCAGGTCGGTATCGATCAAGCCCGGAGCCACGCAATTGATGCGGACATTTGGCGCAAACACTTCGGAACAACTGCGGGCAAACGAAATCACCGCCGCCTTGGCGGCGCTGTAGCTGATCAGCGCAGGCCGCGCCCGCAGGGCGGCAATAGAAGCCACGCAAACGATACGCCCGTATCCGCGTTCGGCCATGCCCGAAGCCAGGGCGGCGACCGGCAGGAACGTGCCATCGGCATTGACAGACATCATCCACCGCCATGTTTCAAAGGACAGCTTGCCGTGTTCCTCTAAGGCTCCGTAACCGGCGTTGGTGACGAGAAGATCGACCGGACCGAGATCAGCTTCGATGGCCTCGATCATCCGATTTACCTGACCGGCGTCCGATACGTCGGCCTTGTAAGTGTGGCAATCAATGCCCTGCGCCGCGACGGCTGTGCGGGTTTCCTCCGCCGCCTCGTCATTGGCCACATAGTTGATAGCGACAGCAACGCCCTCCGCCGCCAGAGCAAGCGACACCGCCCGCCCAATGCCGCGCGAGCCCCCAGTTACCAGCGCCGTTTTTCCGGCTAAGCCACTGTTGTTCATCATATGCCTCTCTTCGCTCATTGCAGTGCGGGAAGCCGCCAACCAAGCCGGTAAACTTCTCCGCCCGCCTGCTGCACACTCAGTGAGAACGCCTCAACCTCGTTCCAGTCATGCTCTGCGGGAAGTTGAATGGCAAGTCTTCCCCGCGCGGCGTACATGTTGCCTCCCATGGCGCGTTCCTTGGTCACGGCATACTCAAGCATATCAAACGTTTGCGAGCGTCCCGACCCGCTTTCGAATACGATTGCAAGGTTCTGTTTTTCAAGGCTTTCCCGCGTTTCGGAAATGAAGATGAAGGAAAAAACCATCTGTTCATCCGGATTGCGGAACGTTTCCAGCAACCGCTTGTCCGCCGCCGAGGGAGAAACCCGGTTTTTCACAGCCCAGGCGCGGCTTTCAAGAAAAAAAGTGGTCGGCAGAAACGGTGTTGCACCCGCAGATATCCAGGGTTTGGCTAGGTAGTCCGAAGACATGTTTGCCATTGAATGGTTATAAAACAGGCCGCCCCATCCGATTGTTGCTGCCTGAGTACGCAAGTGCTCTCTTGACGAGTCGTCGAATGGCGTATTCGGCCGGCCATCCAATGTCAAAATTCCCGCTGCAGCCGCAGAGAGAATCGCGAGTATCGACAGCGCAACGGTGGCTGCAAAAAGTGATAATCGGGAGCAAACATTACTGCGATATTTTAGCGTGGAGCTCATGTGTGGAACCTTTGCGACCAACTTTAGCCCGGACGGCGACAAACCGGTATATGGGTGCCAAACGCCAAATTTACATCACCACGGATGATGGCGGGAAATCCACCTTGACTCTTTCCGATTTCTTAATGCTAACTATTGGAGAACGAATGCGTAATGCAACCAAGAATGAATATATCTAGAAAAGAGAATATTGCACAAACAAAAAACTGACGATACGAGCATGGCAGTTTCCAAGGGGGAGGTAGCGATGTCTGGTTCTGTTCTTTTTGTTGGAGAATCTTGGTCGTCGATTGGGTTTCATTTAAAGGGCTTTTCCGTATACACTACAGGCGGGTATGAAGAGGGCGGAAAACCTCTGATTGATGCATTGGAGAACTCTGGGCATCCCGTAACCTACGTTCGCAACCACGAGGTTGATTCTCAGTTTCCCATTATCGCCAAAAAGTTGGAGAAATACGGCGCGGTCGTGCTTAGCGACGTGCCTGCCGACACGTTTCTCTTACACCCCGACACCTTGGGCAAATCCATAATTCGACCCAACTCGCTACGCGAGATGGCCGAGTATGTGGAAAATGGCGGCGGTTTCCTGATGGTTGGCGGGTACATGTCGTTTTCCGGTTTCGAGGGGAAGGCGCGCTACCAGAATACGGCAATAGCCGACATTCTACCGGTAACCATGCTCGGCACCGACGACCGCATTGAAATGCCGGAAGGCGTGACCCCCGAAGTGGTGGCGGATCACCCGATATTGGAGGGATTGGAGGCGAAGTGGCCCCCGTTCCTTGGCTACCAACGACTGGTGGCCAAGCCAGATGCCCAAGTGTTAATGACGATCGGAAACGACCCGTTCCTCGTTTTAGGTCGTTACGGTAAAGGGCGGGTTGCGGCGTTTGCGTCAGACTGTTCGCCCCATTGGGGCCCTCCCGAATTCCTTAATTGGCCGTCATACACGCCATTTTGGTCGCGTTTGATTGATTGGCTTTCCGAAACCGACTGATTGAAGCCGTGCTCGGTTGAGCGAGAATTTGTTTGTCCGTGGCAAAGCGGACTGAGATTCCCGATCGGGCAGGGCTGGAGGAAAAACGTGGGGCGTCGCGATCCCGCGGGTAAGAAAAACGGTTGGCGGTCGTTTCATGATGGGGCGACCGAATGGAAAAAGTAGCAGGAGGTTTACATGAATTGTTTGGTGAAACTGTCCATGACTGCTGTGGCCGGGGCGGCGCTGCTGGCCTTGGCCGGAACCGCTGACGCAGCTGAGTTCAAGTTGCGTGTTACCAACCCCGACGCACCGTATGTGTCGGTAAGCGGACTAAAATATCCGTATTACGTTTATGGCATGATGACCTCTTTTGCCAATACGGTTGAGGCGCTGTCAAAGGGTCGCATCGACGCCGAAGTCTATCATAGCGGCACCCTTGGCGATCTGCGCGAAAACATGGAGTCCGTAAAACTTGGTGTCTTGGAAGCAACGACGCCGTCCGAAGGGCCGGTTTCAATTTGGTATCCGGACATCCAGGTGATTGCGATCCCTTATATCTTTAAGAACGCTGCCGTGGCTTGGGAAGTGATGGACGGGCCTTTCGGCCAGAAGCTGTTTGACGGCATGCAGGCTAAAGGTTTCCGCGCAGTCGGCATCGGTGAAAACGGTGGGTTCAGGATCTGGGGCAACAACGTGCGCCCGATCGAATCTCCGGCCGACATGAAGGGCATGAAAATCCGCACCATGCAGACTCCGGCCCATCAGGAAATGGTTCGCAGCCTGGGTGCCTCACCGACCGCAGTGCCGTGGATGGAAGTCTACAACGCCCTGCAAACCGGTGTCGTCGATGGGGCCGAACTGCCGACCGTGGGCTCGCTCCAGCAGAACCTGCATGAAGTTCTGAAATACATTACGGTGGATAGCCATGTGTACAGCCTGTCGCTGATCGTGGTTAGCGAAAAATGGTTCCAGAAACTGCCAGCCGACTTGCAAGAGGCGGTTTTGATTGCCGGTCGTATCAGCACGGTTACCAGCCGTGGCCTGGTGCAAACGGCGGTCGATGACGTGTTGAAATACTATGCGGAAGAGGCTGGTATCAAGGTATCCTTCGTTGCCGGTGCGGCCCAGGAAAAATTCCGCAATCTGGCTCAGCCCGGCGTCCTCAAGTGGATGCGCAAGCAGGTGGGTGACCAACTGGTTGACGAATTCATGAAAGCCGTAAAAGCGGCCGAAGCGAAGCTAGGCATGAAGTAACGTCGAGACTTACGGATAAGAGGGGCGGGGTGTGGGCCATGGGTCCGCGCCCTGTCTTCGCCGGTTATCAGAGGCCACTTCCTTCATGATCACAACTTACAACCGTTTCGCCGAGATCGTCTCGAAGTTATCTCGCTGGGCTTGCATTATCAGCCTGAGCGCTATGACGATCGCGATTCTTATTAATGTATTTTTCCGTTATGTCCTGAATGATCCTTTGTCATGGCCGCCCGAATTTGCCCGCTTCACGCAGGTCGCCGTGACGATGCTGGCCAGCGGCCTTGCCGTGCGTTATGGCCGCCATGTAGGCGTTACGGTTCTGGTCATGCGCCTGCCCATGCGAATGCAAACGGCGGTCTTTATCGCAACCAATTTTCTGGTTCTGTGTTTTCTCGCCGTGGTGCTGTTTGAGGGCTACAAGCTGGCCTTTTTCGAGGGGCCGAGCCAACTTGCTCCGTCACTGCAAGTGTCGATGATGTGGGCGTTTATCGCGGTGCCCCTGGGGGCGTTTCTTATGATTGTTCATGTGATTGAGGTTTCGCTCAATGCCGTGGTCAATGCGCGCGTGGGACTATCGCCATATGCCCTTCCGGGTTCCGTTGAAAAAACCGAAGAGCCCGAGGGGTAGGAAACGGCAATGGATGCATCACTTCTAATTTTCCTGCTTTTCTTTGTCCTGCTACTGCTAGGGATGCCCATCGCGTTCGTGCTTGGGATTACCGGGACGGCGGCACTTTTGCTGCAAGGAGACCTCCTTTTCCTATCCTTGGTGCCGCAACGAATGTTCGCCGGTCTCAATATGTTCACCATCATGGCAATCCCGTTCTTCTTCCTTGCCGCCGAGTTGATGTCGGCGGCCCGCATAACTGAGGATTTGATCAAGTTTGCCGACGCCATCGTCGGGCGGATCAAGGGTGGCCTGGCCCACGTTAACATCGTCGCCTCCATGTTTTTTGCGGGAATTTCCGGTTCAGCCATATCCGACGTAGCGGGCCTGGGCTCCATCGAAATCAAGGTAATGACGAAGGCCGGATATCCATTGAAATTCGCCGCCGCGCTCACCGTCGCATCATCGCTGATCGGGCCGATGATTCCGCCCAGTATTATCATGGTGATCTACGGCTCGATTATGCAGGTCTCGATCGCCGCCATGTTCATCGGCGGCCTGATTCCGGGCGTGCTTATGGCGCTGATGCTGATGACCATGGTTCGCTTCATGGCCGGAAAATACAATTTCCCAAGGCGAACCGAGAAAATGCCACTTCCCCAGATTTGGCAGGCGACAAAGAATTCCATCCTCGCGTTGATTATGCCGGGCATTATTCTCGGCGGCATTCTTTCGGGTGTGTTCACCGCCACCGAGGCGGCTGCGGTTGCCGTGCTCTACGCCTTCCTCATCGGTTTTTTTGTTAAGCGCACACTTCGGCTTCACCACCTTCCGGAAATTCTGCATAAAGTATCGATCCTGACTTCGGTGGTGTTCATGGTGCTGGCCTCGGCCAGTATCGTCGCCTGGTACATTGGGCTTGAACGACTGCCCGCCGGCATCGCCAAGGCGATGACCGATATTACCGAAAACCCCTATCTGCTGCTGCTTCTTGTCAATCTGCTGTTGCTGGTTGTCGGCATGTTCATGGATATCGGCGCGGCAGTTATTGTGATGGCACCAATTCTCGCCCCGACCATGGTCGAATATGGCGTCCACCCGGTCCATTTCGGTATTGTCATGTCGATCAACCTGCTGCTTGGCCTCAACACCCCGCCTGTTGGGCCTTGTCTGTTCGCGGCAGCCGGTATCACCGGCCTGAGGATTGAGGATATCTCTGTGGCCTTGCTGCCAATGTACCTGTTGCAGGTGATTTTTCTTCTTCTGGTCACCTACATCCCGGCGCTGACACTGACCCTGCCGCAATGGTTCGGCTACATTAAATAACGGAGGAACATATGGCCGAAGCCGGTGTTGTTATTCTCGGTGTATACGTAGCTGACTTGGCCTTTTGGGCGGAACGCCTGCCGGTCATGGGTGAAACCCTGCTGGGTGGAAATTTCAAGATCGGGCCGGGCGGCAAGGGTTCCAATCAGGCCGTGGCGGCGCGGCGCGCCGGCGGTGACGTCGCCTTTATCAGCAAGGTGTCGGACGATGAATTCGGTGCGATGGCGCGCGCCATGTATGAATGCGAAGGGATCGACCAAAACCATGTTTACCCGAGTGACGTTGCAACCGGTGCTGCATTTATCATGGTTCAGGAAAAAACCGGTGAGAACGCCATCATCATATACCCGGGTGCCGCCGAGACGTTGACAAACGAGGAAGTCGAAGCGGCCTCGCCGGTGGTTGCCGGGGCTCGGGTTTTCGTTACCCAATTGGAATTAAAGATGCCCCAGGTGGAGTGCGGTCTGGCCCTGGCCCGAAAACATGGCGTGTCGACCGTCCTTAACCCGGCACCAGCGATGGTATTGCCCGATCATATTTATCCGATGGTTGACAACTTTACTCCCAACGAGAGTGAAGCCGCGGCGTTGGCCGGTTGTCCCGTCGAAAATGTCGCGCAAGCGGAGCAGGCGGCTGAGATTTTCATCGCCCGCGGCGTCGGCGCGGTTCTCGTGACCCTGGGTGGTGACGGCGTCCTGGTCAAGGATGAGCAAGGTGCGACCCACATTCCTGCATTCGACATGGGGACCCCGGTTGACACCACCGGGGCCGGGGATGCTTTCAACGGCGGTTTTGCCGTAGGCCTTGCCGAAAACATGGATGTGCGCGAAGCCGCGCGATTTGGTTGCGCGGTCGGTGCGTTGTCGGTGACCCGGCAAGGGACTGCGCCTTCTATGCCCTCGCGGGACGAGGTTGAGGAACTTCTGCAAAAGCCCTGAATACTAACCGGCGTGTATTTAGGCAAAAAAATCCAGGATACCCGATAGGTCGCACACGATATGGTCGGCCTCAATGCGGGGCGCGCCGACACACTGAAATCCAACTGCGTACAGTCCGGCGGCCGTGGCCGACGCAAGTCCGGCCTCGCTGTCTTCAACGGCGAGAATTTCGTGCGGCGGGGCACCGAACTGTTTGGCCGCCAGCAAATACGGTTCGGCAGATGGTTTCCCTTTCGTGACGTCGTCGAAGCTAATGCTAAACTCGATAGCCTCGGCGATGCCCAGTGCATTCAGGTTGGCGTTGACAATAACCCGTTCGGAGTTCGACACGCAGGCTTGACGAATTCTCATATCGGCAAGAGCACGTACCGTTTTTACTGCCCCCGGCATCTCGACGAGTTCGCCCTGGCGTTCAACGTAAAAACGGTTGATTGCATCGAGCCAGACGGTCTCCTCTAGCCCTGCCGGCAACCGGGTGCGGACCCGAAGCCAGACATCCGCCATATGAATGCCGAGGAATTCATCAGCGGGCAGATCCGAAAGATCGGCACCGAAGGAAAGGCAAGTCGCCAGCAGCGCCCGAAGATGTAACGGCTCACTATCAACCAGTGTGCCGTCGATATCCCATGCGACGGCGCACGGCTTCATGCCGTGGCTCCTAAATCCGCTTCGCGCAGTTTATTGTAAAGATCGCGAAATCGCTGATATCCGGCGCGGTAGGTTTTCGCGTTGGCCGGGTTTGGCTGCA
>Ga0233431_1004924_pt1 | contig 13619 bp, 11 predicted proteins | sample SI_118_April2016_FD_179867 | JGI IMG/M metagenome (GOLD analysis project Ga0233431, IMG submission 179867) | Seawater microbial communities from Saanich Inlet, British Columbia, Canada - SI_118_April2016_200_MG | ecosystem: Environmental > Aquatic > Marine > Inlet | place: Canada: British...
TTGATTTTCACATGTCCGATGAAGAGATCATCGAAAATGTGGGAACCATCGTGGTGGCTACGGGGCTTGATGTGTACGATCCCACCGAGATGGACGAATATGCCTATTCTCGGTTTGAAAATGTCCTCACCAGTGTTGAATTTGAACGGCTCATCAACGCGGGTGGTCCCACACAGGGAGAATTGGTACGACCCACTGACCGGAAAACGCCTGAATCCGTTGGATTCGTTCAATGTGTGGGATCCAGATCCGCCCGAAAAGGCGGCAGTTACTGCTCTAACACATGCTGTATGAACACGGTCAAAAGCACCCTCATGCTCAAGGAACACTACCCGGATATGGAGATCAAGGTCTTCTATATCGACATGCGGGCCTTTGGAAAAGGGTTCGAGGATCTCTATACCCGAAGCCGCCGGTTGGGGGTGAAATACATTCGCGGCCTCCCCGGAACCGTGGAAGAAAATGACAACAAGGGGCTCCGGGTCGCCGTGGAGAACACCACCACCGGAAGCCTGGAAATGCACAATCTGGACATGCTGGTGCTCGCCCTAGGTATGAAACCCGCTGCCAAAACACAGAAGCTTCAGGAGATGCTGGGCCTGCAACTCACAGCGGACGGTTTTTTCCTGGAAGCCCACCCCAAGCTGCTACCGGTGGATGCAGCCACCCGGGGCGTTTTTTATGCGGGATGTGCCGAAGGACCCAAAGACATCAAGGAAAGCGTCACCCAGGCCTCCGCTGCGGCGGCCCGGGTCATTCGCATCATGCACAAAGGGGAAATTACCACCGAACCCATCACGAGCATGGTGATCGAGGAAAAATGCAAAGCCTGCGGCATATGCGCCGAGGTCTGCCCTTACAATGCCATCACCGTGGATGTGAAACGGAAAATTCCCGCATCCGTGAATACGGCAGCGTGCGCCGGGTGCGGTACCTGTGCGGCGGAGTGTAAATTTGACGCCATTATTATGAACCATTTCACCGATGAGCAGATCCTCAACCAGTCCCATGCGCTTCTTGAAACCGAGCCGCAGGAAAAAATCCTGGTATTTGCCTGCAACTGGTGCTCCTATGCGGGCGCCGACTATGCGGGGGTTTCCCGGTTGCAGTATCCCCCCAACGCACGCCTGATCCGCACCATGTGTTCCGGCCGCGTGGACGAAAAATTCATCTGGGACGGGTTCAGAATGGGCGCCCCGGTCATTCTGGTGAGTGGCTGCCATATCGGGGACTGTCACTATATTGATGCAAACCACTGGACCGAAAAGCGCGTCAAAAAAGTCCACAAGAAAATGGCGAAGCTGGGGATCCGTTCGGATCGGCTTCAGCTGGAATGGATCAGCGCCGCCGAGGGGGTTCGGTTTGCAGAAGTCATGACGAGGATGGAATCCCTCAGGAGAGACGTTACACCTGAAGAAATTGATGAGACGGTTCGGGTCCTCACCACCGAGTGATATCCCAAAACATGCCCACTGCAAAATCCAGACCCCTTATGAGAGCCATGTTCAGCCGCCGGATGCTGGTGGCCCTGGTCATGGGATTTGCCAGCGGTCTGCCGCTGTTGTTGACCATCACGGTGCTACAAGCCTGGATGAAGGAAGCGGGGGTGGATCTGGCAGTCATCGGCATGATGGCCCTCGTGGGTCTCCCCTACACGGTGAAATTTCTGTGGGCCCCACTCCTGGATCGCTACACCCTTCCCTTTCTGGGACGACGGCGGGGATGGCTCGTGATAGCCCAGCTGGCCCTCATGTTTTCCATCGTGGGCCTGGGGCTGACAGATCCCGCCAATAACCCCTGGATGGTGGCCTTTGCCGCGTTCCTGGTCACTTTTTTCAGCGCATCGCAGGATATTGTGGTGGACGCCTACCGCCGGGAAGACCTGCTGGATGAAGAGCTGGGACTGGGATCCTCCCTCTATGTGAACGGCTACCGGGTGGGCATGCTGCTGGCTTCCGGAGGCGGTTTGATCATGGCGGATCATGTCTCCTTTCAGATCGTCTATCTCATCATGGCAGCCTGCCTGCTGCCGGGAGTGCTCACCACCCTGCTGACGCCGGAACCGCCGGCCCCGCTGGGCCAACCCACGACCCTTCGTGAAGCGGCCATCGATCCCCTGGTGGAATATTTTACCCGGCCGGGGGCCCTTTGGGTACTGGCCTTTATCCTCTTTTATAAAATCGGCGACACCATGGCCAGCGCCATGACCATACCTTTTTACCTGGATATGGGGTTTTCAAAGACCGAGATCGGCACTGTGGTGAAGCTCTTCGGGTTCTGGGCCACCATCGGCGGAAGCCTGGCGGGTGGGGTGGCCATGATTCGATTGGGAATCAAGCGGTCTTTATGGATTTTTGGCATTTTACAGGCCATGTCCACCGCCGGTTTCGCTCTCCTTGCGCGGGTGGGCTACAGTGTCCCCCTCCTTTCAGGGGTCATCGGCTTTGAAAACTTGAGCAGCGGCATGGGCACCACCGCCTATGTTGCCTTTATGGCCAGCATCACCAATAAGAAATTCACCGCCACCCAATATGCCCTGCTAAGCAGCCTCATGGGCATCCCCAGAGTCCTGGCCTCCGCCCCTACGGGTTTTCTGGCCAAAAACATGGGATGGGAACCATTTTTCATTGCCTGCACCCTCATCGCCATTCCGGGATTGCTGCTTCTTTTAAAAAAGACTCAGGATTTTCAGTGAGCATTTTTTTCAAGCAGGCCCAAAAGCCCCCGTTAGTCAAATAATTCAGCGTGGGAACCTAAGCGGGTGGGTCTCAATTCAAAATCGGTAATCGTGTAAACGAACAGCCAATCCGGTTCGATGTGACACTCCCGAAAATCAGACCACTTTCCTTTCAGTTTATGATCTTTGAATTCAGCCGGCAAAGGTCGCGGTATGGACAACGTCTTAAGAACGACATCCAGTTTCTTGATATCGCGACCTTGCTTGAGTGCTTTTTTGAGATCTTTCTTGAATCTCGAAGTGGGTCGAATCGGAAGCATCAGAGACCACAATCTTCAAAAAGAGCTTCGACGCTTTCATATGTTTTTCCCTCGCCTTTACGGGCGTCATGCATAGCCTGAACCGTTTCAGAATTTGGTATTTGCACATCGAAGGGAAGGCCGTTGTGCGCAATGACCTGCCTGTAAAACATTTCATAGGCTGTGGAAATAGAAATCCCCAATTCTTTTAAGATCGCCTCGGCCTTTTTTTTAACCTCAGGCGTCAGACGCGCGTGAGTCATGGCTGTTTTTCCCATTGTTCATTCTACCTCCATGGATTATTTTGTATACCAGAATGCTACATGCCTTCCGGAAACTTGTCAAGAAATCATTGAACAAGCACATTGGGTCTGAAAATCAGTTGGAAATGGAAATCTGATCTGGAAAAAAACAATCACGATGAAAACTCCCAGCTTTCCCTTTGGATAAATTGGGAAAAATGATACAGTCGCTCGGGTCAGAAAATATTATCTGGGTATGCACAAAAAATACACCTATCATGTGACGAAAACGGCCCGAGCGGTGTAATAGGAAGAAAGGCAAGATGCATCCAACCGACGCAATACTGGTAGAAAAATGCATAAATGGCCAGAAGGATGCGTTTGCAAAGATCGTAGAGAGATATCAACACCGGGTCTATTTTATGTCACTGACCCGGATGAGGGATCGGCACGAGGCGGAAGATCTTGCGCAGGAGACTTTTATTCAGGCCTACCGTAAACTGGCCGGCTATGATCCACAACGCAGTTTCAGGAACTGGCTTTTTACCATATGTGCCAATCTGGGCAAGAACCGACTGCGCAGTCGTGCGAGGCGGCGCGAGGTGCACAACCCGAATCCTGAAATTAAACCTGTCCTGCCCCACAACCCGGAGCATTGCCGAATCGACCTCATGGCCGCCCTCCACAAAATACCGGAAAAACTTCGTATCCCGTTGTTTTTGAAGCACGTGGAAGGGTTCTCTTACAATGAAATTTCAGCTGTCATGAAAATCGGGACCAGTGCCGCAAAGATGCGCGTGAAACGGGGGCGGGATCAACTGGTGCAACACTTGTCGGAGTACGAAATAGATTCCGCCAGGGATAAACCACAAAGTGGGAAAATTTGAAACATGAGGCAACGCCACTTGGAAAACCGGGACAAATTGAACCGCTTGGAAAGCCATCAGGAAAAGGCGCCCGATGATTTTGTGGCCCGGGTTATGGCAGCGCTTCCTGAAAAGCCACGCCTCACATGGGCTGACAGGCTGAAGTCATTCTGGCCCAAACGGCGTTTCTGGCCCATACCGGCGCTGGCGGGCGCCCTGGCCATGTTGATTGTTATGGCAGGTCTCTCCCTTTTCCGCCCCCTTCCAAATACTGCTTTGATCCCGGTGGTTCTGGATCTCTATGCCCCGTCGGCAAATCAGGTACAACTGGTGGGGACGTTTTCAAACTGGATGCCCGGAGTTTTTCGCTTGAAAGGCCCTGACGCCCTTGGATACTGGGTCATTGACATCAAACTGCCACCGGGAAGACATGAATATTCTTTCCTGATCAATGGATCACGACTGGTTCCGGACGATGACGGGGAACTCCTTCGCGCGGATGGTTTTGGCCACGAGAACAGCGTACTCTTGCTCAATGACGACCCACTGGATTTTGATCAACCGCGTACATTCACCCCGAGCGAATACGCAACCATGTCCCGTTCCCTGCCCGAACAGGCCCGAGCAATCCTGGAACCATTATTTCAAAATGATCCTTCAAACATTGTCTCAAAGCATGTTTTCCTCAAACTCCAGGAAGGTATTTTAGAAAAAGCGCAACCGGATACCCTCAAATCCGCTGTCCATAACAGACACGCAGCCTTTAGAAAGGCAAGGGCTTTATTGGTCGAAACAGATCACGATTCATCAATTGAAACAGATCCAACCCTTCTGAATGCCACAGCCTTTGCTCTGGAAAGCGGTTTTGATCCGTCTTCCATTAAAGACGTCCTAACTGCAGGGGAGGGGAAAACATCCAAGCAGATCGCCGCCGTCATTGAACTTGGCGAAACCCTTGATTACGTAGGTATGACGCCTGAAACGCTGTTACTGATTATGAAAGACTGTCTTTTAAAAAATCTGTCTCCCCCGCAAATAGAAAGAGTCATGGAACATGTGACGGAAAAACTCCGGAAAGGTGACGACCACAAGGCCATTCGTGACGAACTTTGGGTATAAGCGATTAGAGCATGAAAGGAGAAAAATATGAAAAAACTATCTACGGTTCTGGGCGGTTTTGTGATGTCAGCTTTTCTTTTAATAATTCCCATGGGGTGCAGCGACAGTGATAACAGCAGTTCGCCCGTTCCACCCAATATTCCAACCAATCGTCTGTATGTGATGACCATGGACAGCGGAACGCTTTCGCCCATTGTTGAGAGTGCTGGAGAAAAATCCGTTTATACCGCAGATCAAAGCCGAGAATACACGTTAACCCTCGAGAACGTATCGAAAGACGTACTTTGGTATACAGAGAGTCCGGAGCACAATTCGGGCATACAAACCGTGCAAGACTATATTGATTTGTGGCCCAAAATTTATGGCGAGGTTTCTCCAAATGGCGTTTTGGACGGTTACCTGATGGAAGAGGCAATAAATGACGGCCTGTATTTAAAATTTAAAAACCCTGTTTATGACTCAGGAACGGATCGTCTCACTTTTCAGGTGACCTTGCTGGGTTCTACAATGGACGTTAAACACCCCGATACCCCATTAGATATTGGATACATCAAGATAACCGTATTTGATAACAGCCCTGAAGGTGAAACAAATACTTGGTCGTTTGCTCAGATTGCGCCGGACGCTTTCTTTGAGCCAACAGAAACGGACGGCGTGTATAAGCTGTATTTGAACAATGTTTATCCGGAATTGTACCAGATACAAAATGCCCCGGGCTCTGGTTTTGAAATAAATACGGCCGTATCAATGACAGAAAATTGGAATTTCTATTTCAGCTCAGCTCCCCCTAATGCTTCTTTGAGTGCTTATACAGATGCGGGTGAATTGCGGGTGGTCGTGTTGGAGCTTAATAACCCTTCTTATCAAAATAGCATTTTTTCCTATGACGCAACGGTATTAATGGGGGATCTCACGGAAGCCGTTTCCCTGTTTAATGCAACTTTGTTGATCGACTCTCCGGATAATTATACAAGGGTTATATTGACTAACAAACAAGCCGGTGATGTAACTGTTAACCTTGGCTTTGTTATGACTTCATGTTATCAGCCTTCAGACTTCTCTGGTTTCTGCGAAGTCGAAGGAACCAACCCATATATCTGTACGTTCACGCTGCAGGGCAAGAGCAGTACCCCAAAAAATAAACAAGAATTTGTATTTGAAAAGACTGATTGTCATGCCAACATAAACTATGCCATAGGCGGTGATTTGCCATGGGCCGGTTGCGCGACGACTCAAGCAGAATTTACTATTTATGCCGAACATGATGGTCGGGATACGATTGACATCAGCCTGGTTAATGGTTTCAGCGTGCCCGTCAGTATTGTGTCAAGTGAAGGAACAACTTACGGACCTGTCACGTCGGATCAAGGCTACTTGGACGTCGAGGCTGTTTATCCATTTGGTTGTTCTGCATGCACATCGCGAGTACCGGCTGACTGCAACCAGGGTGGTCCCTGTGCCACAACAGCAAATTGCCAAGTAACCAAAAATCCGGGAGCTACTTACACAGTTAATATTCTGGGACCACAGGTGGGGGAAACTGAGGATACCGTAACGATGCATGTCGACAATCAAGTACAATTGTTGCCGGGTTGCGGAGGTCCCTCCCTTACTTTCTTTGAAGGCAGCACCCCCAAAGACGCACCCAATAACCAGGTGACGCCCATAACGGTTTCGAATTTGTTTGGCGTAAATAAAATTGGATTTCAGGTAAACGGGTGGTATTGGAGATGTGGGGGGGCGAACAACTGCCCCAACCCCGATGGCTGTCAGAACCCGGACAATGCCGGTCAAGTCGGAATCATCGTGACACCTGACTCAAATGGAGGGTGTACCTCCGCCACATTGGACACGAGTTGGACCCTTGGTCTCTGTGATGCTTCCGTACCCAGTGCGAGGAATGTGCTAACTGTCACGCTCGAAGATCAAAGCACCTGCAGGGTGAAGATCGAAGCCACGGGTCTTGACACGCTGGCCCCGTCTGACGGTTGCTGCGACTGCAACACTTGCCAAAATCCGCCACAGGGGCAAACAACGCACTGTAAGTAACCGTAAATATGATCTTTGGCAATACGACAGGAACGTTCGAATGAATCCGCCCGGGTTCTGATGACGTTCTGTCCGTCCTCCTTAATCTTTTAGAATAAATTTTTCTTGACAAGGCTTTGGGCATGCCTATCATGACGACATGACGTCAATAAACAGAGAAAGTTTGCTCCCCCTTTACCATCAGGTGGAAGAAGCCCTTCGTGAAGACATCGCGAACAAGAGGCATCTTCCAGGTCAGACCATCCCTACGGAGACGGAACTCCAAGACCACTTCAATGTATCACGAGAAACCATAAGAAAGGCGGTTAGCAATCTCGTCCTTGCGGGACTTCTGGAAAAGAGAAAAGGGTTGGGGACCTTTGTGGCCCATCCGAAAATTGTTCACAGGCTCGGTAGACTTTATGCTTCCACAGAGGAAATTCTAGCTCGGGGAACCATTCCGGGAACCACATTCATCGAAAAAAAAGAAATTGCACCCTCTGAAACCATGCGTCGCGAGATGGACCTGAAAAAGGGGGATAATGTCGTAAAGATCAAGAGATTAAGATTCGCAGATGAGAAGCCGGTTGCCATATTGAGCAGTTATCTGCCCAGCGATCTCGTTCCCGATCTGATCCAAGTCCAGTTTAGAAATAATTCCCTTTATAAGACTCTGGAGGAGGTTTACGGGTTTAAGTTGGATGAGGCTGACGAGATCATCGAAGCGGGACCCATCGGGAGGAAGGATGCCAAATGGCTTGAGATCCGGGAAAAGACGCCGATTCTCGTGGTCAAGAGGCTCACACACTTGGACAACGGGCGTATTATCGAGAAATTGACGGCCCTCTATCGAAGCGACAAATTCAAATACATGGTAAAACTCAAGGGCAGGCCAGAACATCGAGTTTTGTAACCATTAGAGCTGCTCGCTTTTTTTCACGATTCCATCATCAAAGACGAGAAAACCCTTTCCCGTTATGGGGCGCCCGCCCCGGTCCAAATATGCCCATTAAAACATGAACCCTTAACACCCAGTTAATCAAGTATCGCAATCTTTTATATTTAAAAATGCCCTCATCTTGAAAAAAATCCTTGACAAATCCGACCGTCCGGATATCATGACATCATGATGTCCCTGGAAAGGGAGGGTTCGGTTCCTCAGTATCGGCAGGTTCCGGGTCTGACGGGTGGAAGTCACAACGTTTTTCCTGCCAAGAAAAGGGATTTTAAATAGGGATCCAGGGCCGAAAGATCCCGAAAATAATAAGGAGGATTTTGGAAATGTCTGGAGTTCTTACTATGGGTATCGACATCGGAACCACCAACGTCAAAGCCTGCATCCTTGACACCAGCACCAACAAAGTTGTGGCGTCCGGTTCTCAGGAGCACCCGCTGTTTCACCCCAAACCTGGATATGCGGAACAGGAGGGAAACAACTATTGGGAAGCGGTGGTTTCATCCATAAAGCAATGCCTCTCAAAAGGTTCCTTTGCTGATGATGTGGCCGGGATGGCGCTGTCAGGTCTGGTGGGGGTTGCCTTGCCCATCAGCGAGGATGGCAATCCGTTGCGACCGGGCATGATTTGGATGGATGCAAGATCTGAAGAGGAATGCCAGGAAATTCGTGAAAGGGTGGGCGAAGACAAGATCAATTTCAACAACGGCAACCGTATTGCGCCCTGGTTTATTGAGCCGAAAGCGCTTTGGATGAAAAAACACGAACCTGAGCTGTTTGAAAAAACGCATAAATTCCTTTCCCCATCGGGGTACTGCACCTACCGTTTGTGTCGGGAGTTCACCATCAATACGGGGGATGCAGGGCTGTTTTATCCCTATGAGTACCAGAAAGAAAAGTGGAATCCCGAGATAGCGGAAGGTATCGGTGTTCCAATGGAAAAATACCCAAAAATCTACCGCTCACATGAAGTGGTTGGGAAAGTCACTGCCGAGGCAGCAGCCGAGACGGGCCTCAAGGAAGGCACATTGGTGGCTGCCGGCGGAACGGACATCAGCTCAGCGGCCCTGGGTTGTGGGGTCATCAAGGCCGGACAGGCATATTATAGTATGGGAACCGGCTCCAATCTTGGAATCATGATCCCAACGGAACAGCGGGTGGAAGAGTACCGGATCCTGAAATGGCCCCATGTCCTACCGGGGTTAACCATGTTTGATGGACCCATGGCCTTTACCGGGGTTTCACTTCGGTGGTTTCGAGACATGTTTGCCGATCCTGAGAGGTTGATTGCAGAACGTTCCAATGGGAACGTGTTTGAACTGCTCACTCAACAAGCTGCTCAGATACGCCCGGGTGCAGACGGGCTTCTTTATCTTCCATACATGGGCAATACCCTTTCTCCAAACTGGAACTCCCAGGCAAAAGGGGTCTTCTTCGGCGCAAGGCTCAGCACAACCCGTTCTCACATGATCCGGGCCCTGGTTGAAGGGGTGGCCTATGATCTCTACTCAAATGTCAAAATTGCCAAGGAGGCAGGTGTCAAAGTGGATGAATTGACGCTGAATGGAGGACCCACAAAGAGCGCCTTCTGGAATCAAATCACTGCCAATGTAACCAATCTCCCGCTGTTGGTGACAGATGTGGATGAAGCCGCTCCCCTTGGGGATGCCATCCTGGCGGCGGTGGGTGTAGGCCTTTACGATGCTCCGACCGATCCTGTATCCGAACTTGTGAGCATTGTAGGAACGGTAGAACCGGACCCGGCCATCCATGAGATGTATGAGGATTTTTTCGCAATCTGGAGACGGGTCTATTTCAATCTGCTTGATGAGATGAATGATCACCATGAACTGCTATACAAGTATAACTTTGAATAGAAAGAGCAACATGAAATCACCCCTGTTGGATTCGTGAAGGGTTCTTTCGGGGAAACAGGCAAATCAAGCGATACCAACAGAAGTCTATACGCTTCATTATTGCGGCTTCTGAATCGAAGATGGAGGACCGGTTGTGGGAACACAGGATATCTATCAGACCGTCATTACGTACAACAAGATGAAGACGGCAGAGTTGGTTCAGGCGGAAATCGAAAAAGGCGTGGATGTGAATAGGATTCTCAATGAAGGTCTTGTTGCTCCTTTAGAAGAAGTCGGAAAAAAGTTCAGCGACGGCGATCTTTTTGTGCCTGAAATGCTCGCGGCCGCACACGCCGTCAAAGAAGGTCTCGAAATTCTGCGTCCTCACCTCCTCAGGGCAGGAACGGAATTGAAAGGAACCATCGTGGTCGGGACGGTGAAAGGGGATTTACATGATATCGGGAAAAACATCGTCATCATGATGCTCGAAGGGGCAGGATTCGGCGTGGAAGACCTTGGGATAGATGTGGCGGCCGAAAAATTCATTTTGGCCGCAAAAGAGAAAAAGGCTGATATTGTGGCCATCTCAGCGTTATTGACCACCACCCTTCCGTCAATGGAAGAAACCGTTGGTTTAATCAAGGAGGAATGCCCCCAAACGAAGATCTTGATTGGAGGGGCGCCCGTTACAAAACCATTCGCTGAAAAGATCGGCGCTGACGGATTTGGCGAGGACGCGCCGGCGGCCGTTGCGGTCGCGCAGCAGCTTTTGGGGGTATAGTTCCTTAATAACCAAGAAAGAGCCTGGAGGCTGCCGCGGCAGCATTTGGGCATGGAGGAACCGAGAGTGAATTCAAAAGAGAGGGTTATGATCACAATGGCCCACGAGGAGGCGGACAGGATTCCTGTAAACTTCCGCGCCACAGACCAGATTATTCAACGGCTCTCAAAGAGACTGTGTTCTGACTATTTTGGGATACTTAATCATTACCGCGTAGATTTTCGAGAGGTCATTCCACCGTATGTAGGACCGGGATTTCCAACGGCTGCTGATGGAAGCGAAATCGATATGTGGGGAGTTGGAAGGAAGGAATTGCTTACGGAAACCGGGAGAGATGTGATGATTTCCGTGAATCCGCTAAAAGATGCCAAAACTCCCGAAGACGTGAAAAATCACTCCTGGCCCAAGGCGGAGTGGTTCGATTTCTCGCAGGTAAAACAGATGTGCAGCGATTTCAGGGAGTACGCCATTTCCACGCCGGGACTGCATCTCGAGGGCTATCATGGTGTCTTTCACCTGCTCACCTACCTTTTTGGAATGGAAAGAGCCATGCTGGATCTGGTGGTAAACCCTGAGCCTCTAAGGGTTGCGATCCATGAGATCATGGAATTCTTCAAGGACTACTATGAACGGCTTTTTGAAGCGGCGGAAGGCAGTATTGATTTCCTGTTTTACAAAGACGATTTCGGGGGTCAGAACAACCTTCTCATCAGCCCGGATATGTTTAACGAATTTTTCCATGATAATATCAAGGAATTGTGCGATTTGGCGGCTGGCTATGGTGGGAAAATGATTCTTCACTCTTGCGGGAGCGTCATAAAGTTAATCCCGAATTTCATGGAAGCAGGAGTGGCTGTTCTGGACCCCATTCAGGTAACAGCGAAGGATATGGATATTCGGGAGCTGAAAGATCGTTTTGGCGAAAAGCTTGTTTTTCATGGGGGTATTGATGTGCAACAACTGATGCCATTTGGATCCCCCGGGGAAATCAAAAACAAGACAAGGGAGACCATGGAAGTCCTCGGCAAAGACGGGGGCTATTTCTTCAGCCCTTCCCATCGTTTTCAGCCGGATACCCCCGTGGAAAACATTGTAGCCCTGTATGACGCTGTATTCGATTACGGCGTATATGGATAACATACCCTTTCCATATTTTGAGGAAGAATCGAGGGTATGCCAAAAGGCTCTAGGCAGATTTTGGCATGAAAACATCAACAATAACCAGCAGTTTTCTTCAATGGGAAGGAGGACAGTGAGAAGTCGTTGTGAGGGTTGGTTTGTCGTAATGGTTCTATTTGAAAGACAACTTCTGAAGGAGGAACAAAGATGAGTTTAAGAAAAATTTTCATGGGTTTTGTGGTTGTGACTGTCAGCATGGTGTTTGCTTCTATGCCCATGGCTGCGGAAAAATTTGATTATGCCAAGGTGAAAGATTTAAAAGGCATGGAACTTATCGAATACTTTAATGGACTTGGTCTGAAGGGACAAGAGGCGCTGGATTTCTGGAAAAACATCCCCGTGAGCAAGGCCAATAAGCAGGTTCATGATGTATTTCAGAAAGAAGGGTTTCAGTTCTACCTTGACAAATATCCCAACGCCCCTCTTTATGGTGGGTATGCATTTAAAATGGGAATGGGTACCGAGGTTAAGGGGCCCATGAGCAAGCAACCGTTGAAGCTGCCATTTACGGCCTATGTGCCCCTGAAAGAAGGGCCCATAGGAGACCCCAACAAAACCTACCGTGTGGGATACACCATCCATGGCTTCAATCACCCATGGCTGTTGAATAATGCGGATACGGCCATCTGGGAGGCAAATAAACACTCGAACGTAAAGCTGACCGTGTTGGACCCCGAATTTGACAATGCAAAGCAGGCCCGCCAGGTGGACACCTGGGTTGCGCAAGGTTTTGACGGCATCATGATTTGGCCCATGGTGGAAGCCCCCACGGGCCCTCCCATCCAGAGAGCGCTTGACAAAGGGATTCCATGCGTGAGCATAGACAGGATAACCGGGGCTGACGACATTACCAACCGGGTCACGGGAAATTTCCCGGCCAATGGCACACAGCAGGGGATGTATCTGGTTCACAGGCTTCTCAAAGAGACCGGGGAAGTGAAGGGCAACATCATCATGATCCGGAAGCCTCTCGGGGGCACAGCGGATAGCATGAGAACCGGGCATTTCCTAAAGGTCATCAGTTATTTCCCGGACCTTAAAATTGTCGGTAACTACCACAACCCAAGCTCCAGACCTGATTCCTTCAAACAGGTTCAAGATGCCCTCATGGCTCATCCCAAGTTAGACGTCATTTTCTGCACCGGCGGAGAACAGGCGATGGGATCGGCACAAGCCGTGGATTTGGCAAAGAGATGGGACAGCAGGGAAGGCGGCAGGAGAATCATTATCCTGAACAACGATGACTCCCATGAGACATTGAACGCTACCAGAGAAGGAAAACTGGCCATGACCGCACCCTATACGCCCCTCCTGGGTGCGCTTGGGATGAGGATACTGCTCAGCAAACTGGCCGGTGAAAAACTTCCCCAGGACATTACCACTCCCGATATCCCCATGGTCACCAAAGAAAAAGAAAATGTGTTGGGCGTGGAAACCTTTACCGTGGAGGAGTGGGCGCCTTATGCTTATGGTCCCCGCATGAAATAAATCCTTTTATGTTTTCTCGCGGCACATCTGCGTCGCGGGAAAGCAGGGAAAACAAGATTTTGGATTTACCACTTACACCTTGTTATTCAGACGGGAGTACTCGGTTGATTCCATCAGGAACGGCCGGCA
>Ga0233431_1004928_pt1 | contig 13609 bp, 6 predicted proteins | sample SI_118_April2016_FD_179867 | JGI IMG/M metagenome (GOLD analysis project Ga0233431, IMG submission 179867) | Seawater microbial communities from Saanich Inlet, British Columbia, Canada - SI_118_April2016_200_MG | ecosystem: Environmental > Aquatic > Marine > Inlet | place: Canada: British...
GTATTCCTGCAGATTCAAAAGTAAATAATTCAATTCGTGTATACCCATTAGAATCAGTAATTATACCACTTTTAAGTTCTGATTGTAAATTAGTTACGGAGGTATAAGTTACTTCAGCACCATGACTTATTTCTAATATAAAAAAGTCCATTACATTTCCTGAACTAATTTCATTATCATTAATTGTAACAGGAATTTTTACAGTACTTCCTTGAATACCATAAGTAGTCCCTAAATCAATAGTTATATCTGCTAATGAAAAAGCAGTTAATAGTAGAAACATTCCAAACCATAATTTTAATTTCATTTTTTTATACCTCACCTAGTAGGATCTAAATAAGCATTTTTCCAACCGGAAAAATCATTGATAGTTATTTCATTATCTTCATTAGTATCATGAATCAGATAAAAAGGATCTTCAATAATTAAAGATAAATAAGCTGTTTTAAAATGTGAAAAATCATTAATGGTTACCATCCCATCTCTATTTGCATCGTACATTAATTCACAAACATTTTCTGTAGGATAAGTAATACAAACTTGATTTAAACCACAGTCAATGTTTGTGGTACACCCACTGATTTCAGGCATACATTCTCCCATCATGATATCACAAAAAAATCCAGGATCACAATCTTCATTAGTAGCACAACCAAGAGGCACATCACAAATTGGATCACCAATACAATCTGAATCTGCACAATCAGCTAATTGATCATAATCATTATCAAAACCATCATCACACCTTTCTGTCGTTAAGAATGGAGAACAGTCTCCTTCTGCTTGTGCTAAATTAATTCCTGCTTTTAACTTCTGATAAATACAATTACAAAAATCAGAATTGTCAGTTTGTGCAACGCAACCTTGTGTGTCCCAGCAAGTACCGAATACACAAGTATCGGGAGGAGAACAATCACTATCCATTGCACAACCAGAAAATACACAACTACCCGCTTGACACGTTTCTCCAGCAGCACAATCGCCATCTGTAGCACATTCAACACATTGATTATTAGAACACATACCTTCAATACAATCATCTTTTTCTATACAACAATCTAAACCTGCTGGACTTGTTCTTCCGATACAATCAGGATCTTGACAATCTGTTAAACCATCATAATCATTATCATTTGAATCATGACACCATCCTTCTGCACACCTAAATTCATCAGTCACACAATAAAGTTGGTTAGTACAATCTGCATCTTCAATACATTCCATAAAAGAACATTCACCATTTAAACAAACATTATAGCTAGGACAATCATCATTAATTAAACAATCAACACATTGATACGTGCCCCCATATTCACTAGTATCGCAAAATAAAGGACAATTAGCATCTTTAATACAACAACTAAAACCACTAAATTGATTATCATAATTTGCACAATCATCATCTAAACAGTCAATATAGCCGTCATTATCATTATCAACTCTATCTTCACAAATTTCTGTTAATTCTTCACAGTATCCAGCATTACAAATTTCCCCTTCAGCACATTGTCCATCATTTAAACAATTGAGTGTTAAGGTAGCGGGATTATTAAAATCAGGAGTAAGATGATTATTGGGAAACGTAAACAAAAAGATTTTAGAATCAGAAAGTTCAATAATATAATCTCCAGAAGAACCATCTCCGGAAATTTGTAGATAAAAATCCCCTAATTCTATACTAAAATAATTTTCAAGATCTGAAAAGGTTGTTCCTGGATCTAAGAAACCAACTACTTCAATATAGCCAGGAAATTCTTTTATTATGAAATTTTTAGAAGGATTATTGTTTGTAGGTACGAGATCAAATAATTGTTCATCGGCAACAACATTAAAAGAAAATAGTGCACCATCTACATCTTCATTAAAATCAACATCGTCTAATACTATTTTAAATGGAAATATTGCACCAAGAGAATTTTCTAATTCAAGAGTTTGTAAGCCAACCATATTTATCGCAAAATTATCGCCAACACCATCTTCAATAGCTAAACCAACAAATTGTTTACCAAAAAACATCAGAATTAATAATAAAGCTAAAGCTGCAAATGTAACTATTACAATTACAATAGTTTTATTATTATTCTCCATCTGCTAGCTCCCAGTTATAATTAATATGATACAGTAAACGATTAAGATCCTGTAATTCATTTGATCCCATCCATGAACTGAAAAAGTTATTTTCTTTATACCATTGATTATCATCTTGGTTTAATTGATTATCACGATTAAAATCTCCTAATAGATATCCGTAAGAATCGATTACATAATTTCCTTCAATTGCAAAAATTAATGGACTAGATAAACACTTACCAAATAAACAATCTTCATTAACTTCACAACTAGACAAGTAACAATTGTTAAGAACACAATTACCATCAGAACAAATTTGTCCCGTAGGACAAAGTTTAGGTAAGGCCTCATCAATACATCCAGGAGTTGTTTGACAAAGATTATCTACACAGTCTTTATCGGAACCACAACTAAAACAATTATCAACACATTTTCCACCAACACATTCAGTATCTGAAGGACAATTAATCACATTACAAACATCACCCTCTATACATTGAGAATCCACACAAATAAAGTTATCTCCACAAATTTTCTGATTACAATCCTCATTATCAGCACAATCTATTAAACCGTCCCCATCATCATCAACACCATTGTCACAAGTTAATTCCTGATTAAATTCACATTGATATTCTGGATAACCAGCATCATTCCTAGTTTCACCACCACAACAAGGTTTACTACAATCGGGTCCGCCCGCTGTTTGAGTACAGGCACAATCAGAATCTAAACAATCTACATTATCATCAAATGAGTTACAATCAAGATTAACATTAAAACCATAATCATTAATCCCACCGCAATCACCATCATTATCTATACCATCATTACAAATATTTTCTGTACCATCATCAGAACAATATCCAGAACCCCAACAACTTTCATCTGCACAATCTATCAAACCATCACCATCATTATCAAAATGATCTAAACACATTGAACCAATCTCTTCCGTACCATAAGTACAAGTACCATAGTGAAATGGATAGCCATACTCAACATCTGGATTAACAATGTATTGTTCTCCAAAACAATCAGGGTCTGCACATTGTATAAAACCATCATTATCATTATTAAATCTATTCTGACAATTTTCAATAGCAATTATACATTGATTATCCTGACAAATTTTATTTTCAGCACAAGATTGACCATCACAATCAGAATCTGCACAATCAGTAAAACTGTCCCAATCATCATCCAAACCATTATCACAAGTTAATTCTTCATTATATTCACATTGATAGGGTGGAGTTACATCATCCCTAATTTGACCATTACAACAATAATTTTCACAGTCTGGACCCCCCCAGATTTGAGTACAACTACAATCAGGATCAGTACAATCTGTAAAACCATCACCATCATCATCAATAGAATTATCACAAATTTCAAAAACAAATTTACATTTAGAAATACCTAAAAAATCATTACATATAAAATTATCGAAGCAATCATTACCAGACAAACAATCCCTATGATCACAAGTATTGCCACCCTTACAATACATCCCCGCAGCACAATCTGAATGATCAGTACAAAAATCTGAACAATAATTATTATCACAAACCTTGCCTACAGGACAGTCTTCATTAATTAAACAAGATGATTTACAAAAATCGTTAACACAATTTTCATTAGTATCGCAATCATTATCAACAGAACAATAAGTTGAATCTAGTTGACAAGAAAATTCTTGACAAGTATAACCTAAAATGCCACAATCTTGATTATCAGTACAATATAAACCACAATACCCAGGTTCAGCACCATAATCGTAATTGCATAAATAACTTACAGGACAAGCTTCGTGATTGTAACAAGGAATACCACAAACTCCAAAAGTACATTCTTGAAAATTGGGACAATCATTATTATCGTTACAATAAACATTACAAAGTCCATCGCTACAAGAACCAAACAAACATTCACTATCTTCTAAACATTCAACGCAAATTTGATTATTAGTATCACAAACTTCACCCACTGGACAATCGAGATAACTTTCGCAAGGACTATTAATACCAAGAACTAAAGAACTAACTAATATAATCATAATTAAAACTATTGCAAACTTTTTCATGTACGTACACCTACTTTTTAAATTATATAGAAAGAAGATAAAATGATTTAAATAGTTATCTATTTGAAAGAATTGAACGCATCAGTAATTTCTTCTTTTGTCCAAGCAGTACTTTGCAAAGTTTTTCTGATTTGTGCGTCACTTGCACCCATTTTACGTTCTTTAGTAATCCAATCTATCAATTCGCTTACGTTAGCAACAACAGATTTTCCTTTAGCAAAATGTACTAATAAAACAATTATTACAACTAACAAGATTAGAATCAAAACGCCATACATAATGTAAATCCAAACGTTTCCAGTATCAGGTTGTTGTACAGATGCAGGTGGAGGAACTTCGTTAGAAACTCTTGTAGGAGGATATCCTGCAGCAGCTGCTTGATTACAATTTTTTAACAATGAAGGTTTTCTAAAAGTTGTACTACAAAAATGTTCATCAACACAATTTCTTTTATTAACACCCCTAGTACAATCAGTCCAAATTGAACAAACCCAAGATTCTTTACATTCGTCACAACTTTCTATAATCTCTCGAGTACCTTTGTTACACTTAATATCTTTTTGTGTAACTGTGGTCATTAAAGAAGCATTACAAGTAGTTCTGGAAACTTCTACCCATCTTGAAAGACAACTACCAGTACCGCTACCACCTTGAGATTGTTGTTCTGGTTCTGGTTCATCTTGCACACCTAAACAACCAGGACTATTAACACAAAATTCTGTTTCAGTTCTTTCTTTAAGATTTGAACAACTTACAGATAAACTATATTTTCCATAAATTCCTGAAGATTTTGTATTGTAAACTGCATCCCAACTACTAATACCTTGATCAACATCAATCAATTGTCCATCTGCATTAAGAATTTTATAAATGGATTTATCAATACAGTCAGTAATACTAATCGATACAACTTCATTAGCAGAATAATCATTTTTGTTTGTGGTTACATCAACAGCTAAAGCTAAAGATACTGATAACATTAATACTAACAAATAAATTATTTTATTCTTCATCTTCAAAGGTAAATATTCTTTGCCACAAAACATTATCGTAAATTGCTTTTAAATTTCCATTTACAAGGTAATCTTCATGTAAATCTTTGTCATAGATTATAATTGTTTTATTTAATGCTAAATTAGATAGCAGTTCTGATCTTTCTTGCTGATTCAAATTTTGAGTGTAACTTATTGGAAGATTATAATTTATGAAAGAGTAATAAGCATCATCATTTATCATTGGAGGAATAATTTCTTTCTTAAATCCAATAATTTCTCCCGGCGCAGTTTCTAAAATAGTATAAGCATAAAGTAAAGGAGTACCATCTTCACAAGTAGGTTTGAATTCAGCAACCATTAACATTCCAGCATTTATATCGCCATCACCATTAACAGTGTAAGGTAATTGATCAGTTACCAAGATACATTCTCCATCTTCACCATTATGACAAATATCTCCACAATTTTCTGTATCACCACAATCGATTAAATCATCACAATCTTCATCTTGACGATTATTACAGATTTCATCTGTAGGGCCACCCTCACACGGACCAGTTATACATCGCCCGCTAGGTATATGACAACTGAATCCTTCTTCTGTACAATCGGCATCTTCAGTACAAACAATCTCTTGACAAGTTCCTTCAGAACATTCATAATTTTCAGGACAATCTTCATTAGTGGAACATTCATTTGTATTACAATCACTACAGAATCCAGTTCCTATTAAATTATTACAACAAGGTGTTGGTTCTTCACATTCAGTGTCTACACTACATGGAGTGGCTTCAACACATTCTCCTTCTACACACCCTTGAGTTTCAGAACATTCAGATGAGATTAAGCATTCAGGTTCACAAGCTGCACAAACGCCATCATAACAACAATCTCCTTCACATTCTTCATCTGCAGCGCAAGCAGGAATATCACCAACAATAATAATTGGATCTCTAACCGGCATAATTAAATCTTCTTGATTTGGATCGTCAACATCATAAATATCAAAACTTTCAAAAAATAATGGATAAGTTCCTTTAGGTAAACCTTCATCAAAAGTTATTTCCACCAAATTAAATTTTCCAGTGAAAGCGTTGTCATAATCTAAATGGGCATATTCAAAATAAATTGCTCCTTCAGAACATTCAGCTTTTTTTCTAGTAGCAGTTTCCGACGCACTTAATAATGTGTCAGTCACCAAATCATCACAAATAATAGTATCTGGTAATCGTAAGTGAAATTGCATTGCTACAGTTTTACTTAACCCGATGTTAGCAGCAACAGTTAATGTAAAAGGTTCATCAGGATTAATCGTGTCTGGTTCAATTATCCCTGCAGTATATTCTACATCGGGAACGTAAAACGCTTTACCTGCACCAGGACTAACTAAAAGAAATATTGATAATAATGCTAAAGCAAAAAGAGTAACAACAGCAATTGTCCAATGTTTATTCATTGTAAAAAGCATTTCTAAATGTTTGATAACAGTATGATGCTTCTTACTAGGAGGATGAGACAATTTCTTTCTCTTTTTTACTTTTCTTACCATCTTTTTTATTCTAATGAATTAAAATATACTTTTAAGGCTTTCGCAAACGCAGATATTTTTTGTAAATCGTTAAAGTTAACGTTTGTCATGATTGATGTAATTTGAGATTGTAATGCATTGATAGGATATTCAACACATGCTCCAAAGAAACAACTTTGAGGACAAACATATTCAGTTGAAGCTACTACTTCTGTTTCAGTATCACAATAATATTCTGTAAGTACATCTTCATTACAGGAATCTGTATAATCTCTATTATATGTAACTGTTCCTTGTACTAGATAATCTTCCCCGTCATCAGTGTCTATACAAGAAGGAATGTCATAATAACACTCATCATCATTGACTTTACAATCTTCATTACATAATAAATTTCCTAAATCAAAACCAGAATCTAAACAAGTTAATTCTCCAAAATCTTCCCCATCGCATTCTTCACCTTCTTCTTTGATATTATTAGGACATTCAGGAATAACTTCTGGTTCTGCAATAACATTAATTACTGGTAAACCTACAACATTAACATTATGTTCTTCTGCTGCGGAAGATTTTAAGATAATTGATCCTAAATCCATCTCCCAAGTACCAATAGTTTTCGTTTCAAAAATAATAGTTCCAATGTTAGTCATAGATTTTGGATTAATATTTATCATTGCTGCTTTACCATAATTAACATTTGTTTCATCCAAATTAAAAGCGGCAAAATCATAAATCAAGTCTAAATTATTTTCAACTACGGAGACAAAATCATCTTCTAAGTTTAAATTAAATTCAAATATGGAAACATCAACTTCTGGATCTAACTCAATAATACATCCAACATTTTCTCTAAGAATCACTTCAGTAGCATCACAATTAATATCTAAATTTACATCTTCTGCTAAAGCCAAGCTTAATGTAATCAGTAACATTAAACCACAAATCAAGATTATTTTTTTATTCATTTTATCACCATAATTAAGGACTACATCCAAATTCCGGATCAACCCGTCCTACGGATTTTCTTAACATTAATAATATATCAGTAGTATCAAAAGCACCATTACAATCTGCATCAACCAAATAAGGATTTATCTCTTCTGTATTAACATAAGATTGTAAAGCGACCAAAACATCTGTTGCAGTAATGCTTTCATCTCCATCAACATCACCTAATAAACTACATTCTTCAATTTCAAAATTACAAATTTCATCATCAGGACAATCAGTATTAATAGTACATTCACGAAGATCAGGATCACAATCATCTCCAAACTCGTCACCATCAGCATTTTCTTGGTTAGGATTTGGAGTAAATATACAATTATCACAGGCATCTGCAACACCATCACCATCATTATCATTCCAATCATCACAATAAGGGTACATATCTTCACTATTGATTACAGTATCGCCATCAATATCTTCATCGCAAGCATCTCCGGAACTATCTTCATCTAAATTTGCTTGATCAGGGTTAGCAATATCAAGACAATTATCAACTGAATCATCAATTCCATCTTCATCAGTATCAACAAATGGAGGTTGATAGGATAATGGAACCGTAATTTCGTTATTATCGGGAATAGTATCATAAGGATAAACATCTAAATTTAAATAATAATCAACAACATCGGTACCAACTCCTTCGGAGATTAATAATCCTGGTGCCTCATAACTAGCAGAAATAATGGCAATTCCATCTTCAATAATATATTCTTCTACAATTATATCTTCCCCCTCAACAGGACTATTACACTGCAAGTCTTGACAAGACATAAATTCTAATCTTAAATCAATCATTGAATCTACAGATAACTCAACATTTAAATTTGTTAAATGTAATGAACCGTCTATCAATTCATATGAAATTTCATTATCATAAGGAATTTCTAGTATACTTATATCAGTAATAGCATAACATTCCCCGCCAGAACAAATTTCTCCTGAGGAACAATCATTATCAGATTCACAAAATGGAGTACAGAAATCATACACGTTACAAGTATATCCTAAAGTATTACAATTATCATTAATAGGATTGTCAGGAGAATTATAGTCACACCAATAATTAGTGTCAATACAAAAATTCACTTCTGGAGTTATTTCTAAACAATCATGATTAGGTAAATTACTACAATCTTCAGAACTACACTCTTGCATATCTTTACATATTCCATTGATACAAACTTCACGAGTACCATAACCACAATCAAAATAATTTACACACTCTGATACGAAATCAGGATCACAAGCATCACCTTCTCCATCTTCATCATAATCTGCTTGATTAGGATTAACAATATCAATACAATTGTCAACTGAATCGTCGAAACCGTCTCCATCAGAATCCTCACTGACAAATTCAACTTCTAATAATCCTAATTCATTTAAATTATTATTATAAATGCTTAGTATGTCGGCATCTGTTAGAACTTTATCCCAAACACTAAATTCATCAATATAACCCTTAAAGAACATACCTTCACGATTAGCATATGTACCTAATGCACCAATACGACTAATAGTTCCAATTGGAATTGTATCTTTATTCGTTGCAGTAATTGCCTGACATTTATTATTTACACATTCCAAAGGTTCTGCAACATTACATTCTTCTCCATGAGAAGTAGGACAATCACTTGTAGTAACACAAGCTCCTTGAGTTAAGACACAATCAACCCCATCACAAATATTATTAACGCAATTTGAACCAGATAAACAACTCTTTCCGATAACAACATCTTTAACACATATATTTTTTCCAGATTCTAAGTCACAATGAAATCGTGTTGCACATTTTTCATTAGAGGTACATGATAAAGTTTGATAAACTAATTTACGATCAAATTCTGTACGATCTTCAATTCCTCCTTTTTTCGCACCGTCAACATACAAATCAGAATTACTATTAATAACATCATAAGTAATAGCAATATGGTGCCATAGACCATCATCAAAAAGTCCTGGTTGTGAATAAACATGCTTAAAATCATAAACACGATAACAACCATCTAAATAATCATTAAGATGAGTCATGTGTCCTAAAGCATTTAAAGAAACATCAAATCTGTTCCAAGAGCTGTAAGTTGCACCGGCAAGAATTCCAGCTTCATTCTCTGGTTTTACCCAAGCAGTAACAGTAAATTCAGCATCATTCTCTCCAGTCTCTTCAATACGTGGAAAGCGAACATAAGAACTACCATCAAGATAAATAGAATTTCCTAAATATCCTGGAGTTTTTTCTGCACCATAATAAACTAAATTTCTAAAATAATCATTTTCTCCTTCTAATAATGTTAAAGAAATATCATCATACTGAACGAAACTACCTTCATTATTAGTAGTAGCGCCCAACTTAATAATTTTATTCCCATCAGCTTCAAATTCAATTCTAAAATATTGCCAATCATCAATATCTTTACCTTTCCAGTCAAAAGCAGAGAGAGTAGTTATATATACCTCAGGTATGGCTGAATCATCACGTTTTACTCTACCTGTAAGAACATATTTGTTCCCAGTGATCAAAAGACAATTAGGTTCATTTTCTGCACAAACCTGTTGTATTACATAAGGGTTAGGTGTAGTCTGTTTAGTTATCTTTAAAACTTTATTATTGTATCCTTCTTCAGAAATTTTATTTAAGTAAGCATCATTACCAGAAGCCCAAGAATCTACATCTGATTGTTCCATGTCTCCATCAATGATTAAATTTAAACCCTGAGCAGTACCATCAAAGCTCCAGTAAGTAACTAAATTTTCTTGCATAAAAGAATCTTGAAACGCAGCCTTACCAAACAAAGCTCCACTACGAGGAATAAGAAGTATTGCTAAAGCAATAAGAATAACTACTGCTACTGTAACACCGCCAACAAGCAGTGCTTTGTTTCTATCATTCCTTTTTTGTTTTTTACTTTTCATTTAAATTAGTTAAAATAATTAGTAAGTATACTAATAACTCTTGAAAATTTACTCTCTTCTTGATCTAATAAAATATCATAAAGTTCACGTTGTAATTGCATATTTGTTTCACTTTGACATGACTGAGCATTTATAGGAACTTCAGTGTCCGCAAAATTTGTTAAAGTTGTAGAAGAAAGGATTTCTCCAGTACGAGTAACATCATAACCGTCATTACCACAAATGACGTTGTTTATTAAACTTAACTCTTCAACCGGTCCATCAATGTGAATACCTTTTTCATTTCCTTGAATCATATTGTTAATTAGAGAAGTACCATCTTCAATAATGGTAACACCAATATAATTCAAACTAACTTTACTATCAATTAATTTATTTCCGATTCCATCTAAAGCAATCCCACGATTAAAATTTTGTATATCACAATTTTTTAGAATAACATTGTTTCCGATTACTTTAATTCCATTCAAATTAGTATCACTTTCTCCTTGAACAAGCTTATGGCCACCACAATTTAGTGTGATATCATTAGCATCAATAATCATACAAGGTTCTGTAACTCCAATAATATCTTCAGTTAATCCATAAGTATAACCTTCTTCCCATCCAGACGTTTTACATACATCAAGTAATATACCTATACTCTCACAAGCAAGATCATTTCTACAACTGTACTCTTCACAATCTGTTTCTCCATTAGCATTGTTATCAAAATTATCATCACACGAAGATTCACTATACTTATCACATAATTGTTCTGATTCTCCTCCAACAAGTCCAATACAATTATCGTCACTACAATCTATTAAACCATCACCATCATTATCAAAACCATCATTACAAGTTAATTCTATTCCAAATTCACATAAACTTCCTTCTAATGAACCCTCTTCTGTATCACAGTCAGAATCAAGACAATCAATTAATATTCTTGGAGGATATGTTGTGCTTCGATCACCATCATTATTTAAATTGTCATCACAAATTGTTTCTGTTTTTTCACCAGCCATACAAACACAGCCATCACCACAAGATTGATCTGAACAATCATCAATATCTAAACAATCTATTAAAGTATCACCATCTTCATCTAATCCATTGTCACATATTTCTTCATCCACACAAGCAGGATTGTCAAAACAATCGGGATCATCACAATCTATTAGTTCTATTGGAGAACCAGCAGATCCCCCACCAGCCCAATCATTATCGTTATTTAAATTGTCATCACAAATTGTTTCTGTTTTTTCACCAGCCATACAAACACAGCCATCACCACAAGATTGATCTGAACAATCATCAATATCTAAACAATCAGCTAAATTATCACCATCATTATCAATAAGATCATCACAAACTTCAGTAACACATTTGTTATTAGAACAAGTCATATCTTCAGCACAATGATTTTCACCAGGAATACATTCAACACATTGATTACTCCCATCATGAGTATCAGTATCACAGTGAGATGTTTCATCAGGACAAGTGGAAGTATAATCACAACAAGTCAATCCTAAAGAATTTATTTCATCAACACAATCTGAATCTGCACAATCAACTAAATTATCACCATCATTATCAATAAGATCATCACAAACTATTTCATGACATTCATTATCCAAACAGGAAGTACCCGCAGGACAATTTTCATCTAAAGAACAACATAAATGATTATTGGGGCCAATTCTTTCAACACAATCCGAGTCTGCACAATCTAAATATGCATCACCATCATTATTTTCTCCATCAACACAATTTGTTTCAATTTGTCCACAAATTGGTTTATCACTACAATCTAAATCCAAACAATCAATTCCAGTAGAAGTAACACATTCATTATCTACACAAGATTCATAACCATAACAATTACTATCATCAACACAATAAATTTTTTGATCTGGAGAATAACTCTTCCTTGCTTCAGTCAAACTCATCCCACCAAATAGATCTTGATAAACAGAATCACAATAGAAAAGATCAGAAGATAATAGACAAGAATCTCTATCCCATAGTGTTAAATCTAAACAAATATTATCATTACAATTTAAATAAGCACAATCCCAAGCGTCATCACAATAACCACCTTCAGACATAGCACAATGTCCTTCTCCAGAACATTCAACAAATAAACCATAACACAGTTCGGAATTATCATCACAAGTCTCTAAAAAGCCACCACAAAATAATGGATTGGCATTAGAAACACTACAATCAACCATACTAATTAAATCAAATACAGAATCACCATCATTATCTTCCCCATCAACACAATTTGTTTCATGACATTCATTATTTAAACAGGAAGTACCCGCAGGACAATCTAAATCTAAAGAACAGCATTGATAATCATTAGGTCCCATATATCCGATACAATCTGAGTCGGAACAATCCGTACCCATAAAAGTAACACATTCATTGTTTACACAAGATTCATAACCGTAACAATTACTATCATCAACACAAGTAATTTTTCCATCAGACAAACAAGATTTTCGCGCTTCTGTTAACCCATTTACCCCATCTAAATTATTAGAGATACAATTACAATAATCCTGATCAAATGACTGTGCACAGATATCACGATTCCAACAAACATTACTATTACAAGCTAAATAAGCACAATCAGTATCTTCATCACAATAACCACCTTCAGAAACTGAACAAACACCATGTTGACCATAATTATAATCATGATCAGAACATTCAACATACAAGCCAGAACAAAGGTCCGGATTTTCTAAACATCCAGCTTCTAAAAAGCCACCACAAAGTAAAGGATTTGCATTTACATTGTTACAATCAGTCATTCCAATTAAATTATTATCATAATCATTATCTAAATTATCATCACATATTTCAGTAACACATTCATTGTTTATACAAGATTCATAACCGTAACAATTACTATCATCAACACAAGTAATTTTTCCATCAGACAAACAAGATTTTCGCGCTTCTGTTAACCCATTTACCCCATCTAAATTATTAGAGATACAATTACAATAA
>Ga0233431_1004930_pt1 | contig 13607 bp, 8 predicted proteins | sample SI_118_April2016_FD_179867 | JGI IMG/M metagenome (GOLD analysis project Ga0233431, IMG submission 179867) | Seawater microbial communities from Saanich Inlet, British Columbia, Canada - SI_118_April2016_200_MG | ecosystem: Environmental > Aquatic > Marine > Inlet | place: Canada: British...
AAACAAATATTTTAACCATTAGAGGTCTTTTGTAAATTATTTTTTTGATTAGTTGCTGACAATCAGTTAGATAAATTCATAACTCAGGTTATTACACCTTTTTATTTAAAATTTATTCAATAATTGTAACACAACCATTAATTAAAATCATTATTAACGGTTAATAGTAAATATTTTAAAATTTATAAACTATTCTATGATCTAGCTTTATAAAAATAATACGAATGAAAGACTGGAGTTTTTACATCTTTATCCGTAAGCAACTGAATAGCAACCCCTATAATAGAGAACATTGCAGTTATTACTGGATAATAATGAGAATTTAAAAATCCTAACTCTTTGAACAAACAGCTCGTAATAGCAAGGGAATTAGGATACACGAATTTCCTTTTTCCCGAGAGTGTTTTTTGTCCAATTTTACGATATAACAAAGATGAAGCCACTAACTTAGACTCTGAAAAATATTTCTGAGCATAATTATACAAAACAGTTGCAATAGGATCCTCTATCTCATAAAAAGGATGACCAAAACTAGGCAATTTACCTTTTTTTTCAAGATATGATTTTAATTCATCTTCAAAGTCTTTATCCGAAACATTTTTCATATCTTCTATAATGCAAGAAGATTCCTCATAAGCATTAACCTTATTTCCAGATAAAGCCAAAATAGAAGAAAATAAACAGCTATATATATCAACACCTGATGAAAAAAGCTTTTTAGCAACAAAAGAAGGCAAAGATCCTCCTCCTAAATCCAGATTTAAAATTCCTATTAATTGAAGAGTTTTAAAAAACATTTCATGCTCTATAGGAATTTTCAACATCTTTTTAAAATTCATCAAATAAGAACCATCATTTACAATTTTAGAACCACCCACGCCTGCATGGAAATTTATACAAGCAGCAGTTATTATCGGAAGTTTTGCTATAACATCTAAAACTTCTTCTTCTTCATTTTTATCTTTTTCTTTAAGTAACTTAATAGCAAAAGAAAAAACATCCATAACAGACATTTTAGGAAGAGAAAAAATTCTATTGATTATATCAGGATCAACATATGCTCTTTTTTTTAGATCTTGAAAAAACACATCTATTTGCAGGTCTGAACCTTCTCTACCCTTATAAAGAAGATAGATAACATTTTCTATTTTCCAATCATATAGTTCTGCTAAAGGCCTTCCTACATAAAACATCCCCCTACTTGGATGAGCATATGAAGTAAAACAATGCCCCATCGGAATTTTCTTTAGCCCGGTATTTAAATTTTCATTAGTGATTTCATAAATAATATCTTTTGCCATAATTTCACCTTTTTATAAGAGATGAGCTATTAGATCTTTTTCTTCAAGAAGCTCTTTTTCTGTTATTTTAATCTTTTCTTCTAAAAAAGCATCAAATTTTAAATTTTCAATAATATTGCAATTACCAAAGTTATCAGAAAACACAGGAAAAGAAAAAATAAGATCATCTACAATATCATATTTATTGTTATCAGAACAAATTGCTGATGAAAATCTTTTGCTAGAAAATAGAGCTTTAATAAAATCGATAATAGCTTGAGCAGCAGAGCCTGCCGATGATTTTTTTCTAATCTTTATAATCTCAGAGCCTCTTTTTTGAACTTTTTCAAAAAAGTCATTTTGAAGCCAACCAATATCGATAAGATCTTTAATATATTTATCTTTAACTTTTGCATTAAAATAATCTGGAACTTGAGTAGCAGAGTGATTTCCCCAGATAAACACATCTTGAACATCGTCTACTAAACTATTTGTTTTTTTAGCTAAAAAAGATGTAGCTCTATTTTGATCTAAAAAAGTCATTGCATGAAAATTTTCTCTTTTTAAATCAGGAGCATTATGCATAGCAATAAGACAGTTCGTATTACAAGGATTGCCAACAACAAGTACTTTAACATCTTTTGAAGCTTTATCATTTAAAGCCTTGCCTTGCTTTTGAAAGATCTTAGCATTTTCTATTAGAAGATCTTTTCGCTCCATCCCTTCGCCTCTTGGTTTAGCTCCTATTAAAAGAGCTAAATCAACATTTTCAAAAACTTCTTCAGGATCTACCCCTACAACAATTTCTTTCAAAAGAGGGTAACATCCATCCAACAGCTCCATTACTATGCCTTTAAGAGCATCTTTACAAAAAGGAACTTCTAGGATATGCAAAGCTATTTGCTGATCACTTCCTAAAACATCTCCATTTGCTAACCTAAAAAGCAAACTATATGCTATTTGACCAAGACCACCTGTTACTGCAATACGAATGATATTTTTTTTCATAAAAACTTCTTTTTTCATCTAATCTATAAAAAGCTAAATTAAAAAAAAAAGAAAAACTTTCAAGTGTAGTTAAAAAAAGATGATTAAATCATATCTTGAGATATTAACTCTCTATACTTTTCCATAAGTTTAACCATAAAATGAAGATTATGGATAGTCGCTAGAGTATATCCTGTAAGCTCTTTAGCCTTGAAAAGATGATGCAGATAAGCTTTCGTATAATGAGTACATGTAAAACACTGACAATCTTTTTCTAAAGGAGAAAAATCTAAAGCATTTGAACTTTTAGTTATTTTTAAACCACCTTCTTTTGTGAAAATAAGAGCATGTCTAGCTGCTTTTGTTGGATAAGAACTATCAAATGTATCGATACCTAGAGGAATAGATAAATCTAATGATTCTATATCTCCAATACCTAGAAGATGCACAGGCATATCATTTGGCAGAAACTGCATTGTATGAGTTAGCATATCTACCATTTCTTTTTTATTTTTACCTACGCTTCCACCTATAGCAAACCCATCGAAGTCAAGTTTAGTTAAAATATCGCAACTTTTTTCTCTTAACAAAGGTTGTATCCCTCCATGTATAACTGCATACATGGCCTGATCATTTCTTCTTTGTAAATGTCTATCTAAAGATCTTTTTTCCCACCTATGAGTTCTTTCAAAAGATTTCTCTAATTCTTTTAAAGACATATGATAAGGAGGAAGTTCATCTAACGGTATAATAATATCTGCTCCAAAATCTTTTTGGGCATCAACAGAAGATTCTGGAGATAAGAATATTTTAGCTCCATCTCTATAAGATCTAAAATAGACACCATCTTCTGTTATTTTCAATAAAGATCTATTTGCTTTTTTAGTGCCTTTGCTCTTCAGTTCTTCAGCCACAGAACCGTAAGCTAACGAAAACACCTGGAAGCCCCCAGAATCAGTTATTATAGGCATTTTTCTGTTAATAAAACTATGCAACCCGCCAGCCTGTTTAATAACCTTTGTTCCTGGTTGTAAAAGGAGATGATAAGTATTGCAAAACATAAGCTGCAATCCAATAGAATCCACCATTTTGCTATCTAAAGCTTTAATAGAGCCGTTAGTTCCTACAGCTACAAAATTAGGAGTCTCAATAATACCATGTGGAGTATAGATTTTACCTATTTTAGCATTAGATTTTTTTGATCTATGCAATACTTCAAATTTAAATTTCATTTAGCTTCAACTTGTTTTATAAAACGTTTTAAAAAAGAGCAAAAAGAAGAATTGAAAGCAATGATAACAACTTTCATTAAATAGCTCATAGTTATAACTTGAAATATCTTCTGAACTGTTCCATATAAACCTAAGAAACTAAATAAAAAAGTATCTAGAAACTGAGTTAGTAGTACAGAACATGTAAGACGGAGCAGAAAAGAGTCTTTAAATACTTTTCTTTTTAAAAAGGAAAAAAATAAAACATCTATTCTCTGCACAACATAAAAAACTAAAATAGAAGAAAGTACTATTCTAGGAGCTGTAGATAATATTGTCTCATATGAGACACTAAAATTTTCATTGGATATTGGAATATAAAAAAGATGAAATTTAGTCATAATCAAATAAAAAATAACTAGAAACAAAGATAACAGTATAGCTTTGTTAGCTTCTTTTTTTCCAAAAAACTCACAGATAATATTGATACCAAAAATACAGCTTATCGTATAAACATCAGCACAGGTAACCACCAAACCAAATAGTTTCATTTGCTTTAAGACAAAAAGATTAGCTAAAATCCCTTGAATTGCCACAAAACAATAAAGAGCCATTTTCCCTAACCTTGTCGCCAAGATTAGAAAACCTACAACTATCAAAGCATGTAAAAAAAAGACTGTTTCATTCATAAGCATTATAATATACCAGAAACAGTCTTTTAGATTAATTTTGAAAATTTTATTTTATAAAATTTTCATCTCTAGATCCCTTTACTTATCAATAAAAGGGAAATGAAATATTTTAGAATAAAAACAAAGCTCAGATTGCAAAGACTTTTTGATGTTTTCTGCTTTCCTAAAACCATGAGCTTCTTTTTCAAATAATAAATACTCTGTAGGTATACCTTTTTTTACTAAGATGTCATACATTTTTTTAGATTGATCTGGTGGTACTATCTTATCATCTTCACCTTGTAAAAAAATTATTGGACAAGAAAGATCCTTCGTAAAGTTAATAGGAGATCTTTGAAAATATATATCTTTTTTATCTGGGTATTTTCCTACCAGTCCATCTAAATATCTCATCTCAAACTTATGGGTATCTTTTGCCAAAGCTTCCAAATCAGACACCCCGTAATAACTAGCTCCAGCTTTAAAAACATCTCTAAAGGTTAAAGCAGCCATGGTTGTATAACCACCGGCGCTCCCCCCTCTTATTATAAGCCGATCTTTATCTACCATTTTTTTATCACAAAGATATTTAGTAGCTAAAACACAATCATCTATATCTATTATTCCCCACTTATCATTTAATCTTTTTCTATAAGCTCTTCCATAACCACTACTTCCTGCATAATCAACATCTAAAAATCCAAACCCTCTACTTGTCCAAAACTGAACCTTTAAATTTAAAGCAGTACTTGCATTGCTTGTAGGACCTCCATGACTTTGAACAATCAAAAGAGGAAGTTCATCTTTCAAACCTTTATAATCTTTATTTTTAGGAGGGTAATAATAAGCATATGAATACTCACCGTCGGAAGATAAAAATTTTATTTGCTCTGGTGTTGAGATATATTCTTTATCAAGGGAAAAGTCTTTGCTTTTTTTAATAATTTCTTTTTTATTGTTTTTCAGATCTAAAATAACAACTTCATCAAACTTGTCAAAAGAGCTACCAATAAAAACTATTTTTTGATCACTACAACAGCTTAGATATTCTATTTGGGTATATTCAGTCGGGATAATAGTATAATCTTTTGTGAAAGGATTTATTTTTATTAATTTATAAATTCCATTTTCTTCAAAAGCAGCTACGATGTAGTAACTATCCCCATCTTTTACAAAACTATAAAACCTCATTCCAAAAACCCAATGAGGAAAAGCAAACTCAGCATCCATTAGACAAATATTTTCTAAAGAACTATTTCCTCTACGATAAATATTCCAAAAACCATTTCTATCAGAAACAAAATACAAACTGCCATCTAAAGAATACTCTACCTCACAAATCGATTCATTTTTTTCTCCGGCTATTTGTCTATCATTTAAAACAGATCCACTATCATCAATATCAACTTCAATTAAAAAAGTATTATCCCAAGGCATGTTAGGATGATCCCAGTAAACATATGCTAATTTTTTCTCATCAGGACTTATTGCAATTGATGAGAAAAAATCATGACCAAAAGCTACAATTTTTTCTTCTTTTGTTAAAAGATCTAAAACTATTATTTCGTTAATTGTTTCATCTTTTTCTTTTCTTTCTTTTACAGCAAAAAGCTTACTATTTTTCTCACTTATTACAAGATCAATATATCTTCCATTTCCTTTGGTTAGACAAACAGGTTGCTTATCATTTTCAATTTTATAAATATTTTGATCTTTAAAATTTATAAAATATATACATCCATTAACAGCGGTATAAGATTTACCTCCATACTCATGAACAAGACTTCTTGCATTATAAGATTTTCCTATAACATCTTTTATATTTTTATTTTCATATTTAACTATAGCTCCTCTTCCCTTTTCATCAGGCCTTAACTCGGACCAATATATAATATCTTTATCAACACAAATATCAGAGAGTCCAACACCTTTTTTTACCAAAGAATCTAAAGTAACAGGAGAGACCCAAGAACCATAAGGAGCGCTTTGCATACAAAATCCTTTACAAGTTAAAGTTATTAATAAAATTTTTAGTAGATGTTTAATCATAACATTTTCTCTTTAAAAAATAAAATCTCATGTTTTATTGACTCAGTTTTAGAGTATCTGATATTATTAAACACCTATTCTAAATAGGTAAAGGAATAACTTTATGCATATGCTCTTAGTGGTGTTTTTATTTGCTACATGGTCTTCAATGTTTTCTTTAGCAAAAATGACACTAGAGCATTGTCCACCGATACTTCTTACTGCAGCAAGGATGCTTATATCCTCACTAATTATTTTAGGATTTCTCTTCATCAGAAAAAGAAACCTTTTAAAGCTTTCTAAAGACCAGATAATTCCTATTTCACTTTTAGCTATTTTAAGTATTTATCTTACCAATATATTTGAATTCTGGGGACTACAACATCTTTCAGCAGCAAAAACATGTTTCATCTACAGTCTATCACCTTTTTTTGCCGCTTTCTTTTCATACATTCATTTCAAAGAAAAAATGAACAAAAGAAAATGGATAGGCATGATCATTGGTTTTTTAGGAATAACCCCTGTTTTCCTAACACACAGCAAAGGTGAAAGCCTACTTGGAGGCTTTAGTATTTTCTCATGGGCAGAATTAGCTATTATTGGAGCAGCTTTATTTTCTGTTTATGGCTGGGTTCTTTTAAGAATTCTTGTCAAAAACAAAGAGGTATCTCCTCTAACAGCAAATGGCTGGAGTATGCTTATTGGAGGAGGATTAGCGCTTATTCATTCTTTCTTTATAGATAGTTGGAAACCTTTTCCTGTAGGACCGTCAGACATGAGTGGGTTTATTCAAGGAACACTTATAATGACCTTCATATCCAATATTTTCTGTTATAATCTATATGGATTTTTATTAAAAAAATTCACAGCTACCCTAATGTCTTTTATGGGACTTTTATCTCCATTTTTTGCATCTCTTAGCGAATGGATATTCCTTGGCCAAAAACCATCCTTAGTAATTTTAGGATCATCATGTATTGTAATACTTGGCTTATGGATAATATATAAAGAAGAGTTAAGACAAGGTTACATTATAAAGAAATCACAAACTACTTCTATTGCAGAAAGTTAATTTAAAATAACTTTTCTTCAAATTTATTGTTTATTTTTATTTCAAACAACTCTTAAGGTATTGATCAAAAAATAACTTTTGGGTAGTAAATATGGCTGTAAACAAATTAACTCACAGTTTAATTGATAGTATTAATGATTGTGCTATTTATTTAGGACTACCTCATGCAACAAACCATGAGTCACGCCGCCTTCTTCATATAGCACAGATAAAAGAAAAAGAACTAGAAGCTATTGAACTATCACCACAGTCTACTAAAATCACATCCATCATACAAAGAGCTAAAGAAAACATTCTTCTTTTTAAAAATGCTTTAGATAGCAACAGTTTTTCACTTATCAACATTCCTATTACAATAATCAACTTTTTTGGAAGAGCTAACACTCTTGTACTTGTAGCTGCATATGTAAACTACTATCTATATGGAAAAACAGCCGGTATTTTAACAGCAACGCCTTATCTTCTTATGAGAGTATTTAAAAACACTTTTCAAATATCCACACCATCACTATTTAGTAAAAATTATATCTGCCCTTTCTCTAACAATCCTATTTCCGAAAATGCGAAACTAAAAATAAACGGAGAATATATAGATGCAAACTATCTTGTTTTAGATGCTATAACAAGCATAGATCCTTCCATCAATCCTATAACAGGAAAAATATGGACAGAGGCTGAGATACTCGCATTATCTGAACACTACTCCATATCCATTGATATCTTAAAATTTCTTTTTACAAAACCTGAAGAATCCATAGACCAACCACAAGAAAGAAATTTATTTACGCCTGAAAAAGCTAAAGAAATAAACTTATTATATGGAAATGATACATTTAGATTAACACAGCATCTCTCAAAAGATGCTATGGCTCTTTTTAAAAAGTTCAGTTATCTAGAAAGACATATAACAACAATGGCCCCTGATTTATTAAAAGGATTTCATAAGGTTTTAATAAAATTTACAAAGAAATTTAGACTAGAACAATATTTAGCATTTAGAATGTTAGAAATTAGACGTCCTCTTCCAGAAGAAGTTCTTTCACAGCAAATTTATGCATAAAAAAAAGGCTCTCACAATTTTATCAACCGTGAGAGCCTTGTAAAAAAAACCTAGCAGCATCCTACTCTTCCGTACTCTTGTGCACAGTACCATCGGCGATATAGGGCTTGACTTCTGAGTTCGGCATGGGATCAGGTATTCCCCCTACTCTATTGCCACCAGGATATAAACTTTAAATATAACTTTTTTCTTCATTAGAACTAGGCGATGCTTGAGATTTTTATTTCTAGATACCATATTACTATGATACCTAGAAAAAAAGTGATCAAGTCGTTGGACTTATTAGTATTGGTCAGCTCAACACATTGCTGCGCTTACACTCCCAACCTATCAACCTTGTGGTCTTCAAGGAGTCTCATTGGGATACCTTATCTTGAGGGAGGCTTGGCGTTTAGATGCTTTCAACGCTTATCCTTTCCGAGCATAGCTACCCGGCTATGCACTTGGCAGTACAACCGGCTCACCATTGGCTCGTCCACTTCGGTCCTCTCGTACTAGAAGCAGCTCCTCTCAAGTATCCTACGCCCACGACAGATAGGGACCAAACTGTCTCACGACGTTTTGAACCCAACTCGCGTACCGCTTTAATTGGCGAACAGCCAAACCCTTGGGACCTTCTCCAGCCCCAGGATGCGATGAGTCGACATCGAGGTGCCAAACCGCCACGTCGATATGAACTCTTGGTGGCGATAAGCCTGTTATCCCCGGAGTACCTTTTATCCGTTGAGCGACGGCGATTCCACTCTCCACCGCCGGATCACTAAGCCCTACTTTCGTACCTGCTCGACTTGTCGGTCTCGCAGTCAACCTATCTTATACCTTTACACTCTTCTCGTGATTGCCAACCACGATGAGATAAGCTTTGGACTCCTCCGTTACTCTTTTGGAGGATACCGCCCCAGTAAAACTGCCCGTCTGACAATGTCCAATCTCCAGTTTCATGGAGTATTGTTAGATCCTCAACTTGTAAAGACCGGTATTTCAAGGTCGGCTCCACACCCCCTAACGAGGGTGATTCAGCGCCTTCCGGCTATCCTACACATTACAAGTCAAGGGCCAATATCAGAGTACAGTAAAGGTTCACGGGGTCTTTCCGTCTTGTCGCGGGTAAACGGCATCTTCACCGCTATTACAATTTCACCGAGTCTCTTGTTGAGACAGCGCCCAGATCGTTACGCCATTCGTGCAGGTCGGAACTTACCCGACAAGGAATTTCGCTACCTTAGGACCGTTATAGTTACGGCCGCCATTCACCAGGGCTTAAGTTCAGAGCTTCGTACCGAAGTACTAACCCCTCCCTTTGACCTTTTGGCATTGGGCAGGCTTCACACCATATACAGCGTCTTAACGACTTAGCATAGTGCTGTGTTTTTGTTAAACAGTCGCCTGGGCCTTTTCTCTGCGACCACCTGATGCTTCTGTAGTAAATACATACACACCCTGTGGCTCCTCTTCTCCCGAAGTTACGAGGATATTTTGCCGAGTTCCTTAACAAGAGTTCTCTCGCGCGCCTTAGAATATTCTTCTCACCCACCTGTGTCGGTTTTGGTACGGTCGTCATCAGCGAATAGAGGTTATTTCTTGGAAGACTTTTCTGCAACTTCAGTTCCCCCGAAGGTTCCCTTCCTAAGTTACCAGTAAGTTAGCTAGCGCTTTTTACTACTAGCCTTACACATAACTCAACGGACTCTTCCGATCGTCCGCTTGCTTTAATGTCTCCGTCACCCCTTTTTCATTGCCTTAGACGGCTCAGGAATATTTAACCTGATTCCCATCACCTACGCATTTCTGCCTCGGCTTAGGGACCGGCTAACCCAGGGAAGACGAGCTTTACCCTGGAATCCTTGGGTTTTCGGCGAGGAAGATTCTCACTTCCTTTATCGTTTACTCATGCCATGCATCTTCACTAGTATACACTCCAGCATTCTTCTCAGTACACCTTCTATGTATATACTACGCTCTCCTACCGCTTATGTTATTCACATAAGCCCGCAATTTCGGGTCTATACTTAGTCCCGTTTATTATCGGCGCAAAGTTTCTCGATTGGTGAGCTGTTACGCACTCTTTAAATGGTGGCTGCCTCTAAGCCAACATCCCAACTGTCTTTGAAACTTCACTTCCTTTCCCACTTAGTATAGAATTAGGGCCCTTAATTGGCGATCTGGGCTGTTCCCCTCTCGACAATGAAGCTTATCCCCCACTGTCTATCTCCCAGTATTCTTACCAGTATTCGGAGTTTGATTCCCGTTGGTAGGCCGGTAAGCCCCCGCAGGGATTCAGTGCTCTACCCCTGATAAGTTTCTATCTGAGGCTAACCCTAAAGTTATTTCGGAGAGAACAAGATATTACCAAGTTTGATTGGCCTTTCACCCCTATCCACAGCTCATCCAAAGACTTTTCAACGTCAACTGGTTCGGTCCTCCACAGTGTGTTACCACTGCTTCAACCTGGCCATGGATAGATCACTTGGTTTCGTGTCTACACCATATGACTACTCGCGCTTTTAACACTCGCTTTCGCTTCGGCTCCAGAGCGTCTGCTCCTTAACCTCGCCATATAGCATAACTCGCTGGCTCATCATGCAAAAGGCACGCCATCAGCCTTTGTCCTAAAAGGACCATAGGCCTCTGACTGCTTGTAAGCTGCTGGTTTCAGGTTCTATTTCACTCCCCTAGCAGGGGTTCTTTTCACCTTTCCCTCACGGTACTTTTTCTCTATCAGTCATCAACTAGTATTTAGCCTTGGAGTGTGGTCACCCCTAATTCAGACCGGGTTTCACGTGTCCGGCCCTACTAAGGATACTCACCAGGTAGGTCTTCTCTTTCGTCTACAGGACTTTCACCTTGTTTCGTTTGCCTTTCCATGCAATTCGACTAGTGTTTCTCTACCCTTATGTGAGTCCTATTACCCCATAAAATAAATCTTATGGTTTCGGCTCCTCCCATTTCGCTCGCCGCTACTAAGGGAATCTCTATTTGATTTCTTTTCCTCCGCTTACTGAGATGTCTCACTTCAGCGGGTATCGCCCCTCAAAGCCTATGTATTCAGCTTTGGGTGTTAAGGTTTTACCCCTAACGGGTTTCCCCATTCGGATACCCCCGGATCATAGTCTTTTTCCAACTCCCCGAGGCTTTTCGCAGGTATCGCGTCCTTCTTCGCCTGTTGATGCTTAGGCATCCACCAGCAGCCCTTAATAACTTGATCACAAACTCTTATTTAAGTTCTCAAGCATCGGCTACTTCTAATGAATTAATTCATTATTTAATTATATTTATTCTTGTTCAATTTCTTCTTTCAAGATATCAAAAAGCTACACCTCAAAGATGTAGCATATGCGGTTACCAAGACTTGAACTTGGGACCTCAACATTATCAGTGTTGCGCTCTAACCAACTGAGCTATAACCGCATTATGGAGGCTAGGAGATTCGAACTCCTGACCTTCTGAATGCAAATCAGACGCTCTACCAACTAAGCTAAGCCCCCACAAAACTTGACAGCGGAAAAGAGAAGATATAAAGCTAAGCATCTTGCCCAACCATAAAGACATACTTTCGTATATCCTTTCGTCCTTAAAAGGAGGTGATCCAGCCCCACCTTCCGGTAGGGCTACCTTGTTACGACTTCATCCCAGTCATCAGCCTCACCTTCGGCGCCTCTTCCCTTGCGGTTAAGTCAGCGACTTCGGGTAAAACCAACTCCCATGATGTGACGGGCGGTGTGTACAAGGCCCGGGAACGTATTCACGGCGTTGTTGCTGACACGCCATTACTAGCAATTCCAGCTTCATGTAGTCGAGTTGCAGACTACAATCCGAACTGAGACCGGCTTTTTAGGATTTGCTCCACCTCTCGGCTTTGCTGCCTTCTGTACCGGCCATTGTAGTACGTGTGTAGCCCTGGACATAAGGGCCATGCGGACTTGACGTCATCCTCACCTTCCTCCTGGTTAACCCAGGCAGTCTCGTTAGAGTGCCCACCATTACGTGTTGGTAACTAACGATAAGGGTTGCGCTCGTTGCGGGACTTAACCCAACACCTCACGGCACGAGCTGACGACAGCCATGCAGCACCTGCACAGGTGGCCTTGCGGCCTACCTTATCTCTAAGATATTCACCTGCATGTCAAGCCCAGGTAAGGTTCTTCGCGTTGCATCGAATTAAACCACATACTCCACTGCTTGTGCGGGCCCCCGTCAATTCTTTTGAGTTTCACTCTTGCGAGCGTACTACTCAGGCGGCATACTTATCGCGTTAGCTTCGACACAGTCGGGGTTGAGTCCAACTACATCAAGTATGCATCGTTTACAGCAAGGACTACCAGGGTATCTAATCCTGTTTGCTACCCTTGCTTTCGCACCTCAGCGTCAGGCATAAGCTAGGAAATCGCCTTCGCCACCGGTATTCTTCCACATATCTACGCATTTCACCGCTACACGTGGAATTCCATTTCCTCCGCTTATCCTCTTATCCTCTTAGTTTTAAGTGCAGTTCCAAGGTTGAGCCTTGTGATTTCACACCTAACTTAAGAAGTCGCCTACGTGCTCTTTACGCCCAATAAATCCGATTAATGCTTGCACCCTCCGTATTACCGCAGCTGCTGGCACGGAGTTAGCCGGTGCTTCTTTACCAGGTACTATCAAATACACAGATTATTTACCTGCTTCTCTTGTTCCCTGGCGAAAGAACTTTACAACCCGAAGGCCTTCTTCGTTCACACGGCGTCGCATCGTCAGGCTTTCGCCCATTGCGAATGATTCTCGACTGCAGCCTCCCGTAGGAGTCTGGGCAGTGTCTCAGTCCCAGTGTTGGCGGTCAATCTCTCAATCCGCCTAGACGTCTTAGCCTTGGTGGGCTCTTACCCCACCAACTAGCTGATATCATATGAGCGCCTCCTTTACCGCAAGGTACCTAAGTATCCCCTACTTTGATCTTCGTAAGATGCCTTACTAGACCTCATCCGGTATTAGCAACCGTTTCCAGTTGTTATCCCCATGTAAAGGGTGACTTACCCATATATTACTAACCCTTCCGCCACTAACTATATAGTTGCCCATATAGTCCGTTCGACTTGCATGCCTCATCCACGCCGTCAGCATTCAATCTGAACCAGGATCAAATTCTCATTTAATCTTATTTATTTATTGACTTTGTAAGTCTAAATTACTTACTAATAACAAGCCCACTTAGTTCATATCTTCTCTTTTCCACTGTCAAAACACCTTAAGTAATCTTATGTTACCTTATTCCTTTAAACTCATCTTTTCTTTTAAAGGAAGCATTAACAATATAAAAAACAA
>Ga0233431_1004931_pt1 | contig 13605 bp, 15 predicted proteins | sample SI_118_April2016_FD_179867 | JGI IMG/M metagenome (GOLD analysis project Ga0233431, IMG submission 179867) | Seawater microbial communities from Saanich Inlet, British Columbia, Canada - SI_118_April2016_200_MG | ecosystem: Environmental > Aquatic > Marine > Inlet | place: Canada: British...
CTGAAAAAGAATATGATTTAAGGCTTGAATTTGATGAACCCCAAGTTTATGATAGAATAAAATTGATGAGGGAGAAAATAAGATGAATCAAGGAACATTACAAGCTAGAGAGAAAATCCACCAGGGATTGGAGTTTTTACAAGATTATGAAAGAACAAAAAATGATAGAATTTCTTATGAAAATTTGATTGCTGAAAGAGATATGCTTGTGGGTTTGCATTCTCAAACTATGTCTGATGTTGCACCATATGTTAATAAAAGTAAAGAAGATAAAGATGGTGAAAAAAATGATAAAGATGAGGTTTTAGAAAGACTAGCTAAATCTTATAAATCTGATTATGATAAAATGGTAAGTGGTGTTGAAGGTAAGATTTTCTGTAAAGAACTAGATGCTACACTGTGTACTATTGATGAAAAAAAACATTTAAAGACTCCCTTAAGAGAAGATTATTTAGCAAAAGAACTTAGACAAGCTTCTGATAACGTGCATAAAAGTTATATTCTTTTTATGAGGGATCTGGGTAAAATAACAGATGATCAACTAAGAGAGGTAAGAAATGAAGCGCCAGATTCTATGGAAAAAATTAATGAATGGAATGATGAATATAAACAAAAAACTGGAAAAGATAGCCCTTATTTTTCTAAGATAGGTGATTATATCACTATTCTTAAAAAAAAAGTGGATGAAATTTTAGGAGATGAAGAATAAAAATGGATAAAAAAATGTTTAAACAATTAGATAAAGAATACAAAAAAGCAAAAGCTAATGAAGATTATGATAAAGCTTGTGAAATAAATGAAAAAAAATATGGATTTTATTTTCAAATGTATCAAGGAGTGTGTAAAGAAAAGAATAAAATTTCTGGTTTAAATACTAATGGCGGTATTGCTGAAAGAAGGAAGAATAAATTTTTAGATAGAAGTGCGAACACTCTTCAGACTCTCGAAGGAATTCTTGAAACAATTATTGAGGATACTATTCATCTTAAAGAATTACAAGATATAAAACAAAAAAATATGTTAGGGAATAAACAAACTGAACAAACATATAGAGCGAAGGTAGTCAAAGTATACGATAAAGGATTTATTGTAGAAGGTATTGGAAAAAATAATAATATTTATCAAATGGATGTTAATTTTGATGGTCAAGGAGAATTTGATGCAAAAGAACAAGGCATTAATGTTGGGGATGAATATAATATGATCCATGGAGATGAATTAAAAGTTATTAGAGTGCATAAACAAAATGGAAAATAAAAATAAACAATTTAATATCCGAAAGAGAATTGCAAGTGCAGGATGTAATAACATAATTGTTATTCCGAAAATACTCCAAGATGAATTGAAAAAAGGAACAATTGTAGATATTCAGATAAATGTTTTTAAGGAAGCTGAAAAAGATGAAAAGTAAAATTTTAATAGTAGTTAATCCAAATCCTGATAATCCTATTCCAAAACAATTACTAGATGCTAAAGTGCAAGTAGTTTCTGTGAATGATTTAGAAAAAACTATAGGAGATTTAGGAGACTTAAATATAAATGGCCAAGAATACGACATGCCAAACATTCAAGATTTAAAATATGAGCTAAAGGCTCCTGAGATTGATAATAATCTTTTGAAAGAAGAACATTTAATGTTAAAAGATACACCAAATAAAAATAATTTAAGAAAACAATCTGATTATTCTATCAAACCCAAACATTCTCGTTGTCCTTCAAATAATTCTACAAAGAATTATATGAATGGAAGTTATTTTAGGAGAAAGAAATAAAATGGTTAAAAGATTACAAGAACAATTTGAAAGCGAAATGGAGTTTGTTTCATTAGACAAACTAGAAGAAATTTCAGATCCTAATAATGATATAAGAAAAATAGAGTTATCAGATTCAACTGATAGGTTATTTAACTCTATCCTAGATAATCCTTCTAATGATAGATATAGAGCGATAGTTAAAGATCGGGCCAACGGTATGACTTATGCTCAGCTTGCAAACGAATATAATATCTCTGGATCAAGAGCACGACAAATATTTGAAGAAGGAATAAAACATTTAAAGGATACCTCAAAATATTTTAGAGATGATTTTGAAGATCTTAATAATGTGCCAAAAAAGAGAAAGAAAAATAATAAACTTACCAAAGAACAAATTAAAGCAAGATTGATAAAAAATAGAGTTAACACAGTATTTGAAGGTTCTAAGTTCAAAAAAGAATTTTCTTATGAAACTTTAAAAAATATGGTCGAAGATGTTTATTATAGTGATTTAAGTAAAAAAGAAGTAGCTAAAAAATATGATCTTTCTCAATCTAAGATGGATAATTTAGCTAGAAGGGTTCTTCCCAGGCATTGGAAATATTAACTATTCGTTCTTCAAAATACAATTATCAACAGTCTTATCGCTAACTGATTTTAGATTAGATTGAAATCCTTTTACAAACTCTACTGCTTTATCTGCAAAGATCTTTTTTAGCTCACCGCTAAGAAGATCTCCTTTTTTGTATTGCTCTCTTAACTTTTCTGATTCTTCTTTTGATAAGAATAGTTTTTCTAAATAAATAAATGATACATCAACATCAGGATCTCCTCCTAATTCTTTATGTTTTTCAACAGTATCTTGTCCACCTGAAAAGGCTTTGTTAATTTTCTTTCTTATTGTCTTTTCATCATCGTTTAAGAAAATTGCAGAGTTTGGTTTTGAAGTTGACATCTTTCCACCATCAATTCCAGGAAGAAAATTTGAATGAAGAATTGCTGGTTTATTGTATCCTTGTCTAGATGCAATATCTCTACTTATCCTAATATGAGCATCTTCATCAGGACCTATTGGAACTAATACGTTTTTAATTTTATATTTTTCTTGTGGAAATAAAATATGTGCAGATTGTACTGCAGGGTAAAAATGTAATCCTATATTATTATCTGGTTTATACCCGTAAGTTGCTTTTATTTCAGAATAATTTACATTTTTAGATAATTTGATTGCTAAATTGTATATATTTGTATAAATTTGATCTATGATAAAATATGTTTTTTTAGGATCGAATCCGTATGCAATTAACTCTTTTGCTAATCTTTTTGAATTTTCTAATGCTTCTTCTTGAGTTTTAACCTTCCCTGCAACATAAGATTCGTCATCTGAGATAGGAATGTATACTGGAATCCCGTATTTTTTTTGAAAAAATAAGTTTACATCAAAAACAGCCTTATGTGCTAAATGTAATGTTCCAGAAGCATTAAGTCCAGATAATATTGCACATTTTTCTTTGTTCTTTAATGCTTTAAAGAATTTATCGAAATCTCTGTGTGATGCAATTATTCCGTTTTCAAATGCAGGATAATCAGGCTTCTCGCTAAGTTTATCAATTGGAGTTGCTCCAAAGTTCTTAATTAAATCTTGATTATCTTGTGATAATGTCATAATTAGAATTAGAATTATTTGTATATAAATGTTGCTTAATTAATATCTATATTAGCTTCATTAAGCATCCTTGTTCTTCTTTCATCTAAAACTGCATCTTTTTTAGAATCATAATCTTCATGCTCGAACTTAATTAAAGTTTTTACAACATTGTCTAATGAAATGGCTTGATCTAAAAGTTCTCGTGTATGAACCTTTACTTCCTTGTCACATGTCCTTCTGTTTGAAATATCTATATTAAGGTAACCTTTTGAAGGAGAAAACTTGGAAATTATTATTCCTGCATCTTTAATGTATTCTCTTGTTAAAATGTCTACTCGATTAGTCATTTCTTCAGTCCACCAAGAAGGTGCCGAATCACTAAATCCCCTACCGTCAAAAGGAGTTCCAAGCATAATTGTTTTTCTAAGAGGTTTTGATTCTTCTATATAAGAAGGGCTATCTTCTCCTAAAGGTCTCATTTTTTCAAAGCCCTCTATTCTCATCTCAAGTCTTTTATCCCCATGACTTACTTCTGCACGACCCATTGCAGTATCAAAATTAGTTTTATAAATATACTCTATTTCAGGAACCATACTAGCTAACTCTGCTAAATCATTTAAGAAAAATTCATATTTTTTTTCATTAAATAATTCCATTACAGTTATAGTCTCAGGTAAAGAAACGTCTTTTTTTAGATAACTCCTATCCTTTTCAAGCTCCAGTGAATTTATTTTAGAGTTATCTAAAGGTTCTGGTTTTTCAAAAATTGCCCATCCCAATCCCCTTAATTTTTCTCTAAATTCAGGATTATTTAATGCCCAATATCCTTCTGAGTCTTCTTTTGTATGTTTGTATAGATATTTTCCATTTTCTGCTGTTCCCATATAACTTCCTCCCCCTTCTGGATTATCTATTCTTAACTCTCCAAGGGGTTTATAATATTCTTCTTTTGCAATTCCACCAGTAGGTGAAATTATTATAGAGTCTTCATGAGGTTTATAAGAATATCCTCCGTATTTAACTCCAAATAATTTATATAAGAAAAAATGAGTATCTAGTTTTTCTGTAGGAATATTCACGTTTAATGGGATGTGGTAAATCTCTATTTCTTTTTGATTTGCTTTTTCATCAGCAGACTGTGTCCTTATGGTTTTTTGTTCATAATTCCCTCCCATTATAGTTTTAATTAGAAATTCTTTAAAAAGATTATTGGGGTTTGATGTAATATATTAAAGGTATCACTACATAAGCTTTATTTATATTTTAAGATATTAGAAAAACTTTATTTTTTTTCTTGAACAGGTATTTTAACTCCAAGTTCTTCAAGTCTTTTCAAATGTGCTTGCATAATTGCTTCTACATTTGCAACCATCTTAACAATCTCGTTTCTTTCAGATACAAGAGTGTTTAAAGCACCTTTGTGAAAACCAATTTCTTCTTCTTTTGACATTTGAGGTGTCTCAGGAGTTGCAGGAGCTTCAGCAGGTTTTTCACCTAAACCACTCAATGCTTCTTCAAGTCCATCATTATTTTGATTTATTTCCATAATGAATCTGGATTTTTTAATGTATATAAAGGTTATGCATTTGTTCGAGTTTCATAAGATTTATATATAGAATTTGTTTAGGTTAAATATGAAAAAAGGTTTGATGTTGTTTGGATTAGTTTTAGGAATGTTTTTAATCGTAAATGTTTCGGCAGGAATTTATTTTTCTCAGCCAGAACAGACATATAATTTAGGAGATGAGATTACTAATACTATTAAAATTGATCCAATTGGAGAAGGTTTTCTAAAAGTTGATTTAGTTTGTGAAGATAGTTCTTTAAATGTTTTTAATGGGATTCCTCTTGAAGGTGAAGCAGAAATTCAGTTCCCATTAACAACTGCTTATATTCAAAATATTAGTGGTGATTGTTATTTTTTGGGAGAATATAATGGGGAAGATAAAGAAAGTAGAGGGTTTAAGATTTCTAAGGCATTAGTTATTAGATTAGATATTGATTCTTTATTTGCTAAACCTGGAGAAGAAATAATTATCTCAGGAAGTGCAGAAAGATTAAATAAGGTTGGTGTTGATGGAGAAGTAGAAATTAGGATCATTGGATTATTGGAACCTGTTGAAGAAATAGAGAATAATGAGACAGAAGAGGATGAGGAAGATACAGAAGACGATATAGATAATAATGAAACTGAAGTTGATAATAATGAGACAGAAGTTGAAGAGATTGTTGGAAGTGTGGTTTATGATAGTGGTTCTTTTTTTGGAATTGTTAAAGAGGGTTTGTTTTCAGTAGATTTTACTTTAGCTAAAGATACTCCTGCTCAAGATTATAGGATTGAGGTATTAGTTTATGAAAAATCTGGAAGTGAAAGAACAAGTGAAGGTAAAGAGATAGCCAATTTAAAAATTTCCCAGATATTAACTAGTGTAGATATTGCATTAAGTGCACAAAGTTTAGACCCTGGAAGTGAATTTAATTTTAAACCAATGTTATTGGACCAAACAGGTAGAAATATTGATGAAGATGTAACTGTTGTTATTGTAAATGATGATTCTGATAGGATTTTTGAAAGAATTGTTCAATCTGAAGAAACTATTGATTATAATATTCCTGCTAATATGAGTTCAGGTTATTATGAGATTCAGGCTTCAAATACTAATATAAGTATCATGAAAAAGTTTTATGTTAAAGAAAAAGCAATTGTTTCTCTTGAGTTGAGAAATGAAACCCTTCTTGTTACTTGTATTGGAAATCAAAGATGTGAAAATTCAATTCAAATAGAATTGAATGGTAAACCTTTTGTAAAGAATGTTGATTTAAAAATTGGTGAAGTTCAAGAGTTTAAGTTGACTGGTACAAGTGGAACTTACGATGTTAAAATAAGTGATGGTGAAACTGAGCTTATTCAAAGCGGTGTGGTTTTAACAGGAAATGCAATTGGAGTTAAAGAAATTGGAAATGGAGTTGGTGTTGCTCTTAAAACACCGATGGTTTGGATTTTCTTTATTATTATATTAGGTGCAGGAGTTTTATTTATTTTTAGAAATGTTCTTAAGAAAAAGTCTTTTGCTTACCCATTCAAGGGAAAATTTGGAAAGAAAAAAGTTAAGGATTTGAGTGTGACAGCAAGTTCGGAAAGTGCTGAAAAATCAAAAAAGGTTGATGAAAAAGTTGAGCCTAAGGTTGAAGGAAACAAAGAAAAGGTTCAGAGTTCTCAATCACCAATACAAAATCAAGCAGAACAGGTTTTAGTTTTGAAAGGACAAAAGAATCAAGCAGCAGTTTTAGTTTTGAAAGTTAAAAATAAATTATCAAAGGTTTCTAAGGAAAGTTTAGAAAAGGCAATAAGTGTTGTTTATGAAAAGAAAGGTGCAGTTTATGAACAAGGAGATTTTATCTATATAATATATAGCCCTTTAATGACAAAGAGTTTTAAGAATGAAGCAGAAGCTGCTAAGTCTGCTGAGAAAATTAAATTAATATTACAAGAACATAATAAGAAGTTTAAAGATAAAATTGAGTTTGGTATAGGTATTGGTTCTGGAAATATCATCAATAAAATCGAAGATAAAAAGTTAAAATTTACTGCTCTTGGAAATTTAATTAGTAGTGCTAAAAGGATTGCAGATTCTTCTAATGAGCAAGTTTTAGTTACTAAAGAGGCTTATGAGAAGGGTATAAACGAGATTAAAGCTGAGAAAAAAGAAATTAAGGGAAGTGAAGTTTATGAGGTTAGACAAGTTCTTGATAAAGAAAAGAATAAAGAATTTATTGCTAGTTTTTTGAAGCGTATGTCTGGTGAAGGAAAATAAAACTTCTAACTTTTTTAATTCTTATATCTCTTAAATATCTCTAGCTCTAAAGCTGAGTAGCTTAAAAGATAGATACCGAGGACAAAAACAATTCAGATTGAACTTTTCCTCCTGAATTTTATTATTCTAGAATGATTACACAGCTTTAAATACCCATAATACTATTGAATATTGTCTACTTCGGTAGATAGCAGATTTGGACTTCGGTTTTTATCTGCTTTTTTTTATTTTTATCTGTTATTCTTAATAATATAATCATCCTCTAAATAGGACGTAGTTTATAGAACTCCTTGTTCGAATATCTTCTCCTTTATGAAATTCTTGATTAATATGTTCTTTTATTTTTCTGTATGAAGGCCCTCTTGTCCCATTTTGATAATCTGGATGATCTGCTAACTCAAGAATTCTTTCTTTTTCATTTGGAAGATATTCTTTATTTCCTGATGCAATCATTGCTTTCTTTTGGTTTTCTTTTTTTTGTTCTGGTGAAAGCGCATGAAATCCTAAGTTATTATCTCTTGCTTTCATTCCTCCTTTTTTACCTACTTGTTTTCTTTGTTCAGATGTAAAGGCATGAACTCCTAATCCTAATTTATGTGCCTTCTTTCCATTTTTTATTCTTTGTTCAGTAGAGATTGACTTAGAGGACATTGCCTGATGTTTTGAAGCTAACTCTTCTAATTTATTTTTATCTTTAATCAGTCCTTGGTATGGTTTTACATTTGAGCGCCCCTCATGACCTCTTATTGCCAATCTAACTGCGTTTGTTGCAATATCATTATTTATATTATAACGTTCTTCAAGGTTATGTTTTTTAACAATTTGAGGCTTGCTTAATTCTTCATAATCTTCGGCTATTACTGGCAAATCTTCTTGCAGCCTTCTTCCATAAATTGCTGCTTTTCTTATTGCTCTTAATTGTGATATACTTAAGTTTGCCATTTTATATTTTATATTTATTGTATTTTTCACGTTTTTTTAAATCTTTTGACGAATAAGCTAATATTAGATCATCTACAAGCTGTTTATCCTCTTCATTTTCATAAATTACGCTAGGTCCTGGAATTTCATCTGGAATAATGATCTCCCAATTTAGAGTTTTATTCATTAGTTCTAATTTTTCGTTTTCTTCTTTATTTTTACCAAGAATGATTTTTGATTTATTTCTAAAATGCCTAAATCCTGCTAATAAATCTATTTCTTCCGAAGTTATTTTTTCTTGATCTTTATTCTTAAATAAATCATGTAGTTTTTTACAATAATCTTTTTCACAAAGTAAACATCCTCCTCCGGGTGATGGATATTTTATTTTATATTTTTTGGCTAATTCCATTTGAACTTTTCTAGTTCTTCCTTTAATTTCTAATAGTTTGCTTCTATCAATTAATCCTTGTTTTTCATATTCTGTTTCTGGTAATAATTTTGCAGATAAAGGCCTTAATATTTTATTTTTTAATCCTGCCTTTTCTTCGTCTAATATTAATGAATGTTTAAGTTGAGACATTGGTCTTTGCCCTAGAACTTCTCCTGTTGCAATTATTTCTGCTCCAATCTCTTCAGCAAGCTTTTTAGCTTCCTTAAAAAGAAAAATTTTACAATCCTTACAAGGATTCATTGCAGTTCCTGTTCCGTGTTTTGGATTTTTAATAATATCTAAATATTCTTGAAATAATTTCCCCTTTGTACAATCAATAACATGTAATTTTGCACCTTCAACTTGTGCAAAGTTAAAAACACATGCAAAATTATTGCAACACCCTCCTCCAAAAGGGAGTTTGAAGTTAACTGCTTCTACTTCTATGTTTTTCTGTTCTTGTAATAGTTTAATTGCAAGTCTGCTATCAAGCCCTCCTGAAAAAAGGACTAATGCTTTTGTTTTTTTCATAATAATATAGGAGTGGTTGGGTTTTTAAATCTTTTAAAAAGGAAACGTCATCAGAAAAAAGTAATAACAACGAGTATACTTAATGATATATATTTTAAATGTTGATTTTGTTTAAATAATAATTCCTTCTTTTTGTAACTCATGGGTGAAATAAAAATAGGTAGTAATGTACTTGTAGTAGGGGCCCATCCAGATGATATTGAAATGGGTTGTGGTGGAAGCATTACCAAACATCTCGAATTAGGAGATGAAGTTTTTATTTTAATAATGACTAATGGGGAGAATGGGGATCACCATTATAATAGGGAAGAGTGCCTTAATTCATTGAGGACCTTAGGATTACATGAAGATAAGATTATTTTTGGTAATTTTCCTGATGGAAATTTGAAAGATAATAACTTAACTGTTAGTTTTATTGAAAAGTATATAGATAGGCTTAAGATAAATAAGGTTTATACTCATTCTCCTGAAGATAGGCACCAAGATCATAGAAATTGTAGTAACGCTGTTTCTTCTGCGGCAAGAAAGATTTCAGAAATACTTCTTTTTCAAGGACCTTCAACAAGAGTTAATTTTGAACCTCATTATTTTGTTCAATTATCAGAAGAGCAACTTGGGAGAAAAATTAATGCATTGTCTTGCTATCAAAGTCAGATACGAAAAGGGATTGTAAATTTAAACCATATCAAAAGTGTTGCAGGGGCGAATGGAGTTAATTGTAATGCAGGGTATGCTGAAGCATTTGCTATTAATCATATTTTTAGGGAGGGTAGAGATGTCTAAAATAATTGCAGCACACCAAGCGAACTTTTTACCTAATCTTGGATTTTTCTATAAAATGCAACAAGCAGATGTCTTTGTAGTAATTACTAATCTTCAGTTTGAAAAACAAGAAGGATGGCAACAAAGAAATAAAATTGCAGGGGCGAATGGAGATATGTGGTTAACAGTTCCGGTTCTTGGTTCACAAAATCAGTTGTTAAAAGATGTGAAGATTAATGATCAGACTAATTGGTATAAAAAACATAAAAAAACATTTGAACTTAATTATGCTAAATCAAAAAATTCTTATCTTTTATCAAATATAAAGGAAATATATGATTCTAATCCAAAAAATCTTGTGGAGGTTAATATTAAATTTATTAAACTCATGAAAGAAGCTTTAGAGATAGATACTGAATTGATAGTTGATCATGAGGTTAAAGGAGATAAACATGAGCTTTTAATTAATATTTGTAAAAAATATGGTGCAGACACTTATCTTTCAGGAAGTGGTGCTAAAGCATATATGACTTCAGAATATTTTTCAAAACTTGAAGAAAATTGTATTGATCATAAGTTTATTGATAATCCTTTTAGTAATCATCATTATTCTGCCTTACATTATATTTTAACAGAGGGAAGAGAAAACGTTATTCAAAAATTAAATCCAATGGAGCTTGCTGTTGCTTAAAATGAAAAAAGAATTTATTTTTATGGGCATTATTATTGTGTTTTTGATAATTATGAATATTTTGGTTTTTCAAGTTGTTCAATCATCTCAGGAAGATGATGCTGAAAATAAAGAATCAAGAATATCTCAACTAGAATTGATTCCTATGGATGAATTAAATATTATTTCTAATTCTGAAGATTATCGAGATACAAGCGATTCTATAAGAACTTCTTCTTCAAGGCGTTCACGTAGGTCAAGAAGAAGCTCAGATGATGAGGATGATGATGATGAAGAACCTATTGAAGATTTAGAGCTATATATTAATCAAGAAATATATCTTGCACCTTATGTTGGAGATATAGATGGACATGTTTCAGAAAATTGGTTTCCTTTTTATAAAAGACTTATGAATTTCTTTGATGATAATGAAATTCCTGTTTCATTTAGTTTTTATCCAGTAACACTTGAAGATGATGTTGAATTCAATACTATTTTTGGAAAGATTTATGAAAGTGACTATGTGGAATTAATACAAAAAGGCTATCGAGCAGATGAAACTGAAATGATAATGGATGAGTTACCTTTTGAAGAACAAAAACAAATAATTTCAGATGGACAAGAACATTTTAGGAGTAAAATGCAAGAAATTTTGAATATAAGTGAAGCAGAAGTAGAACTTCCTACTGCTTATAATCAAATACATGGTAGATTTACAAATGAAACTAGAACGGCTTGTATCGAACTAGGATTTGAGATGTTTTTTGATATGTTTTTAGAGGATGATTTGTATCCTGTTGAATCAACTGATGACTTTTATGTTACTCAATATGGTGTTGGTTTTTCAACAGATGGTAATGCTGGAAGAGAGACTGAATTTTGGGATGCAGAAGAGATATATAAACAAATCAATGAATTTGATAGAGAAGATTTAACTGTTTTAACTATTGGTGGTAAAAAGGTTGTTCCGCTATGGTTGCACCATCAAGATTTTGAAGATAAAGATATAGAGGAATTAGTTGATGAAGAAAAATGGGCCCTGTATACAAACATATTATTAAAATTAAAGGAAGACTCCAATGTTACCATTGTGAGCCCTAAGGAAATTTATAAATTAAAACAAGAGTTGGGTTAGGATGAAGAACATCCTTACTACGATTATAAAAACAATTTTAATATTAATCTTATTGTTAGGATTATTTTGGTTTGCTTATGGTGATGAGTTTTCTAGAAATGAGGAAGAGGTTAAAGGAATTAAGATCGTTGAGGAATTGACAATCTCAAGGCCCCTTAAACAATTAACAGAAGGCAATGGTATTGCTACAAATATTTGGATTGATGAAGAAAGAATTGATAATTTAAGGAATCATAATATAAAATATCTTTTTGTTGATGTAGGAGATACTAGGCAAGATGGATTTCTAAATACTCCAAATCATGAAATAATAGGATTTCTTGAAATGATTGAAGATTATGAAAAAGAAAATAATTATGATTTTATTATTCTTCCCTATAGTGAAATTAATACTCATAACTATAATGTTAATGATGAATTTAAGAAGAATTTTGTAGAATTGTATTTGGGATTAATTGAATTAGGTTTTGATGGAATTTATGTAGATATAGAACCTATTAGAAAGGGTCAAGAAGTGAGCTTTCTTAATCTTCTTGAAGAATTAGATAGAAAAGTACCAAACGATAAAATACTAGGGACTTATTCAGGTGTTATTTCTGAAATTGAAAATGATAATGAGTGGGAGTGGGATATTAATTTTTATAAAAGAGTTTCAAATAGGGTTGATTTTATATTTGTCCCAGGATATGATTACCCTTTTGAAGATAAAGAATTGTATAAATCCAAGATTAAAGAACAAGTAGGCATTATATCTTCAAATAATTTTAACTCATATTTTATGTTAGGAATTCCCACACATAAACCACAACCAGAAACAATTGAGAATGCATTATCAGCATATCAAGAAGAAGTTAGTAGGTTTCAAACAAATAAGTTCATTGGAGCTGGTATTTTTGCAGAATGGACTATGGATGAAAATGAATGGAATGTTTTTGACAAATATTTAGGTTAAAAGATTAGTAATATTCTCTATAATATAATTAACTTCTTCATCTTTTAATGCAGGATAAATTGGAATTGATAATGTTGTGTTGTATGCTTTTTCTGAATTTATAAAGTTTTTTTTGTTAAATTTTAGATATTGATGGAGTGGTTTGAAAATGGGTTTATTTACTTCAATATTTTTCTCTTTAAGTTTGTTCTCTAAAACATCTCTTTGATCTTTATCTTTTAATCCTATAACATATCTGAATGGAACTCCTTGTTCTAAATTTGGAAGTATTAAGCCTAAGTTTTTGAATGCTTCATTATATCGTTCTGCTATCTCTTTTCTTGTTTGAATAAATGTTGGGAGTTTTTTTAGCTGAGACATTCCTAATGCTGATTGAATGTCAGACATGTTGTAATTATATGCAATTTGATATGATTTTCTTTTATCATACTTTGTTAGGTCTTCAAGTTTTTGTTTTAGTGTTGTATTTGAAGTTGTAACCATTCCCCCATTCCCTGTTGAGATCATTTTTGTTGCATAAAACGAGAATATTGATAATAATCCTTTGTTTCCAGTTATATTATTTTCTTTGTCATAAATACCTAAAGATTGTGCACAATCTTCAATAACAGGGATTCCTAAGTCATTTATTTCATTTATATTTGCTGGAGTTCCAAACATATGTGGAACTATGATTGCCTTTGTCTTTGGATTTATTAAGGATTTTATTGTATTTGCAGAAATGTTGTATCCTTTATTGAAATCTGGATCGATATCTGCTAAAACTGGCCTTGCATGAGTATAATTAACTGCATTTAGAACTGCTTGACATACATAACTTGGGAGAATTACTTCATCTCCTTTATGAATATCTAAGGACAATAATGCTAGATGTAATGCTGTTGTTCCAGAAGTTGTTGCTTTTGCATAATTAGTTCCTATAAGTTTACGAACCTTATTTTTGAACTCTCTTGTTTTTTTACCTGAAGAATGATTGCCTGAGGC
>Ga0233431_1004932_pt1 | contig 13605 bp, 12 predicted proteins | sample SI_118_April2016_FD_179867 | JGI IMG/M metagenome (GOLD analysis project Ga0233431, IMG submission 179867) | Seawater microbial communities from Saanich Inlet, British Columbia, Canada - SI_118_April2016_200_MG | ecosystem: Environmental > Aquatic > Marine > Inlet | place: Canada: British...
AGACCGGGCATTGGCAATATTAACGATATCCAACTTAAGTCCCAGAGATTCTTCTATTTTTTGTTTCTTTATTTTTCCCAGATAGACAGAAAGTTTATAAGCTCTTCTGGAAAAGCCGCTGGCATTTAATATGGAAACCTGCATGACACTGGGTTTTTTAAACCGCTGGATTATTTCCTGGGTCTCCATACTAGCATTAGTATTATTTGTCGTTTCAGAAGGTGAGGGACTGATTTCTGGTTCAGAGGCTTCTATCGGGGCAGCTGCTTCTATCGGGGCAGCTGCTTCTATTGAGGCAACCGCTTCTTCCATTTCCTCCTCCTCCTCTACTTTTATTGGCTGTTCAGCCACCAATTCAAATTTCATCTCGCTATTTGAAATGGGGCTTTTTAAATATGGTTTTAGATTCACCCGGCTCTGAACAATTAAAATAACCTTGTAGACTAATTCACCATCAACAACCTCTTGTTTTTGATCGATTTGTATGTTTTCCAATGGTTTGTCCGCCTCAAAGGGAATAAAAGTATTCGGAATACTTTCGTCATCAATGATAGCATGGGGAATACCCAGCATAAATTTTTTATCAACAGCCTGAAGCGTTGCATCTCCTAATGAATCAGGTTGTAATATTCCCTGTATAACCAAATAATTCTTGTTGTTTTCACTAAGCAGTGAAATATTTTTAATAATATTGCCTTGTATAGTGCCAGTCTGACCACTGGCAACAGTCGCAAAAAACAAACTGATTATCAAAAAGACAAACAGTTTAAAGGCTTGTGATTGATGTTTAATCATGCTTGTACTCCATTGGAGAGTTAATTCACCATTCTTACTAATTTAAAGATGTCGCAGCACCTCAATGCACAAAAAGGACCAGAATTTAAAAATACTCTATTTGATGACGAACATAGATAAAACCGATGGATTTTATCTATCATTCAATGATCGTTCCCCCATCTGTAACTCCGATATCACAAATTATATAAAAAAAAGATGAATTAAAAAACAAAATCTTTAATTAATTTAATTTTTTCAATGAAATTCATTTGAAATTCCATTAAAATGACGAAAGTTAATTGATAAATCAGTATTTTTAGCGTAATAACATGGAATAAAATTAACATTTAAGGAAAAAATTAATCAACGTCTATTTTAAGAAATTAATATTCAGGAATCCAATGTTTATTAAATGTCAGCATTGTAAAGCCACTTATAAAATTGATGTCAATAAAATACCTTCAGAAAAGTCCTACGTTAAATGTTCAAACTGCTCTAAACCAATACCTTTAAATCCAAATGTTGAAGAAAACGAAACAGTGGAACCCAAAGGGCATGTTGTTGAATGTGATAATTGTTCTTCAAGATATTTGATACCATTAGAAACGATAGCGCATAAGGCATTAAAGGTTCGTTGCGGAAAATGTAGCAATTTATTTACAGTACCTGCTTTAGACCAGGGTATGCCTGAAGATAAAACAATCGACGGGTCTGATCTTGAATCAGACTCATCTGCTAAAACGACATCGATAGATCAGGATCTATCATTTGATGCAGATTTCAACGATTTGGATCCAGCAGAACAGGACGCCTTAAACTCCAGTGATATATTCGGAGATGATGATTTAAACGATTCAGAAAATGATTCCGGTTTTCCATCCATTGAAGATAACAATGAAGATGGTGACATTGATCTGGATATTTCGGAATTTTCCAGCAAGCCGCCTGTTGATGCTACAGCGGAATATTTGAAGTCTGTTAATTATGAAGATGAATCAGATGATGATTCTGAATTAGATAGTGATTTAAATATCAGTTCAGTGGCTTCTGATCAAAAGTACAAGTTTTTCCTGAAACCAAACGGAGAAAAACAGGACAGTAAAACCATTGAAGAAGATCTGGCTGAACACTGGCCTGAAATTCAAGATGAAACAGACGATATTGAAACAGAAATCGAGCTGGATATGCCAGATTCAAGTTATGACTCTGCTTTATCCAAAAAACAGAAACCTGGAAAAAAATCCGCAAAAGGAAAAAAAGTTGCCGCTATCATTTTTATTATACTACTGGTAGCTGTTGCAGGCTTTTTAGCCTGGATGTTACTGGAAAAAAAAGGTGGACCAAATGTTTTATTGCAACCCTTTGATATTCAATCAGAAAAACTGAAAATTCATATACAGGAACCTCTAAATGGGCGTTATGTTGTCAACAGGACCATGAAAAAAAAGATTTTTGTGCTGCAGGGCTCTATTAAAAATTTCTATCCTTCAGGCATCAAAATCAGTAGCGTTAAGGTCAAAGGAACCCTTTATAACAATCTGGAGGTTGTTATTGCAGAATCTACAGTCTTTGCCGGTAATTTTTTAAGTGAAAAACAGCTCCAGACTTACAGTGAAGCCAAGATGAATTCATTTTATGATTTTCAGTTCGGGCAGAATAATGTCAATCTGGACTTAGGCGTCAATCAGGTGATTCCATTTCAAGTGGTTTTTCTGCAGATACCAGGAAAGTTCCACAAACTGGAAGCTAAAATCGAAAATTTTTCTAAAAACACCAAATAAAAAAAGGTGGTTGAAGATAACCCTCAACCACCTTTCTCACTGCATTTATTCACTAAACCAGCTGGGTTTAACTAAGCTTCAACCTCTTCGAGACTCTCATCCATTTTTTGAAGTACTGAGGTAAACTTTTTATTCATATCATCTTCATCGACGATTGATCGTAAACTGTTTGGGCCATCACTGGCTTGCTCCACAAACCCTGAAGAAACTCTAATCAGAAATTCATTCAGTACATTAGACATAGAATTCATTGTCGTTCGTTTTCTTTTTACAGAAGTAATATCCACCTCAAGTACTAACCCCTGCTGGACATGGTGTGGGTTAATTTGAGTTGAAAATTTTTGGAAAGCGTCTTCCAAAAATTTAATTCTTTTGTCTAATATTCTCCTTTGTGGAGGATATTGATTGGTAAAGATTTTGACTAATTTTTTAACCATCAATTGAATTTTCTTTTTCAGATCTTTATTATAGTCAATATATGTTGTTTCACGTTTTCCATTTTCAGTCTGTTTCAGAAAGGATATTTCATACCATAAATGATCATCATTCCCGTTAGTAGCCTCACTCTTACTAAAAAAGCCTTTAGGCTGACCCTGACCCAGGACTTCTTTAGATACGTCACGGTAGGTTCGAATACCATTTTGAATGTTATATTCAGCCTGAACTTTTTCAATGACTTTACCGACTTTATCAACTTCATCCTTCAGTTCTTCAGCCTGGAGATCGTATGACCGTCGCAACCCTTCCAGTTGTTCTGAACTAAAATAACTCAGGCGTAAACCGAATGTTTCATCTGGCAATTCCTGCTTTATGATAGAAGCATACTCCCGAACAACGCAAACCCGGGCATTTTTATAGTTATCAATAAATTGATAACCCAGCTTGGATGAATCTAAAATTGTGGTCATCGAGTTTACCACTTTGTTGAAACCTTTGTTTCTGATATTTTCGTTGTCAATAATTTGTTCTACGTGATCCTTCACTGAAAAATTTTCATCTTCAGTATCAATTACCTCTAAACTATCGAAAAACTTCTTAGCTACAAAATCGTATCGCTTACTATTTTCATCTTCTTTATCTTCTTTTATGGATAGAAAATTATCCAATTCATTCAGTTTTTCAGATAAAACCTCACCTTGATTCAATTCTTCCTGTCCTTCATCGACACGGCTGAAATTAAGTTCCTCAATTTTTTTATCGATTTGATCATGGATATGCAGGGAAATCGTTTCCGTTAAAAGATCCTGAATGGGTCGTTGGTAATGATAGATCGGAATTAAAAGTTCTGAATCCAATACATTGATAGCCAATTTAACATCGACGACGGTTTCCGGTTTTATGACATTATTTTTAAAGGCACATTTAACAATGGCATAGGCATTTTCTTTTCGAATAAATGAACCAACATCATCTTTTTGTCGAAGAATCGTATTTGTTTTATTTTCGAGTTCGTTAACACCATGTTGAATATGGCCTTGCAAATGCCCGTAGATATTTGCAATAGATTTCTCAATTTCAGAGGTATTGAATTTCTCTTCACCACCGATTTTGCTCATAATTTCAGTGATTGCACGAGGGGTGTAACGATTCAGTTGGTTGAACTCTTCCCGGTCAATTAAATCACGATATTTCTTTAGTAATTCATCTTCTGCAGTAACCAGGTAACGGCTCTGCATATTCTGTAAGTTTTGGTTATAATAATTATGGAGTTTATCTTTGACACCACCCATGATGTCCATCTTATCGAGAACTTCAGGGGGTAATTTAGATTTGACGTGATTCAATATTTTATCGACCTCTTCGTCAACAATCAGACTGGATTCTAAATACTCATTTCTATTATCTCGATTAAGACTATTTCGACTCCCTACAGCACTTGGTTTTTCGGGATGAATATAATTAGGACCTCTGGCAATATTTTCTTTTATCACGCTTGTACCTCCGAGTGTTTACTGTCGATTAACTCACATTCGTTAATAGAGTGGGATATATACTCAGTAATGTATACGATATTGGTCATTGAAAAAAACTATTATGTATATTTCGTTGAAAACCCGAAAGAAGTCAAATGGAAATCAGTCTTTTGTTTGGATTTTCACACACCCACAATATTTGAATATTTTAATTTATTAGTAGATTTATTTTAATTAATGCAGTTTTACACTGAATTCTCTTAAAAATCAAATCAAACCCATATCTAAAATTTCTTTTTGGTGATACCGCTGGTTTTATGGATATTGCTAAGTGACATGCAGCCATTCTACAGTTAATGTGGATACCACGGAACACACAGACCTTACGGAAATTTTCAGCATACCGCATAAACAGCACGGCGATATTTATCTCCGTAACAATCTTTTTTCAGTGTGGTCCGTGTGGTCCGTGGTTAATTGCGCAGCTTTGAGTTTAAGACCCCGCCCCTTAGGGCATTCTATCATTGCGTGAATACCACGTCCGCTGACGCCGGGGTAGTTCATGGGATGATAATTTATTTTAGAGCTTCTATCATCGTATCACCGATAGCTGCCGGTGTCGGTGACACATAAATACCTGCTTTTTGCAAAGCTTTTATTTTCCCTGCAGCGGTACCTTGTCCACCGGAAACAATCGCCCCGGCATGACCCATCCGTCTTCCCGGGGGAGCTGTTCGACCTGAAATGAACGAGACAATTGGCTTGGTAACATATTGCTGAGCAAATTCAGCTGCTTCTTCTTCTGCTGTTCCACCTATTTCTCCAATCATGACAATTGCTTTAGTAGCAGCATCATCCTGAAAAAGCTGAAGTGTATCAATAAAATTTGTGCCGTTGATCGGGTCTCCTCCGATTCCGATACAGGTTGTTTGCCCCAATCCAACTTTTGTCAATTGATCAACAGCCTCGTAAGTTAAGGTTCCGGATCTTGAAACAACACCGACAGCTCCTTGTTTATGAATAAAACCCGGCATAATACCAATTTTACATTCACCCGGGGTTATAATACCAGGACAATTAGGCCCGATTAATCGGGTTTTAGAACCTTTTAAAGCACTGGCTACCGTTACCATATCAACAACAGGTACCCCTTCTGTGATGGCGACAACTAATTCGATTTCTGCATCTATGGCTTCCAAAATGGCATCTGCACAAAACGGAGGTGGTACGAAAATCATCGAACAATTAGCACTTGTAGCAGTAACCGCATCTTTAACAGTATTAAAAACGGGGGTACCATCATGTTCCATGCCACCTTTTCCAGGGGTTACCCCTGCTACAATTTGTGTATCACAATATTCCTTACAGGCTTTGGTATGTAATGACCCCTGAGAACCAGTAATTCCCTGTACCAAAATTTTTGTATCTTTATTTACGAGTACACTCATAAGATAGTCCTACTTTATTTTTTGATGGATGATAATTAATTAACTTTTTGAAATTTCAACCGCTTTCTGAGCAGCATCGGCAAAAGCTTTTACCATAATCACACGCTCTCCTAAACCGGAATTCGCAATAATATCTTCAGCTTTGTCAGCATTAGTGCCCTGCAATCTAATGACAACAGGTACCTGCACATCTACCTGTTTATAGGCAGTTACAACACCTTGCGCAATAATATCACATTGGACAATTCCACCAAAGATATTAACAAAGATACATTTTACATTTTCATCTTTTGTAATTAATTTAAATGCCTCTTCAACTCTTTTTGTATCAGCTGTCCCTCCAACATCGAGAAAGTTCGCCGGAAAAGAGCCATAATGCTGGATAATATCCATTGTCGCCATTGCCAGCCCCGCACCATTTACCATACAACCAATGGAACCATCCAGTTTTATAAAATTCAGATCGTGTTTACTGGCTTCTACCTCAGCAGGATCTTCTTCATCTAAATCCCGAAGTTTTAAAGTATCTGCATGCCTGAAAAGTGCATTGGAATCGAAACCCATTTTGCAATCCAAGGCTAAAATTCTGTCATCTCCGGTGATAACCACGGGATTAATTTCCAGTAAAGAACAGTCTTCCTGTATAAAAGCTGTATAAAGTCCCATAAAAAATGAGGCAGCTTGTCGAATCATTTTTGGACCGTATTGTTCCAGCTTAAGTCCAAAAGCCAATCTTTGAGCTTGATAAGGTCTTAAACCAATCGTGGGATTAATGGTTTCTTTTAGAATTTTCTCAGGAGTTTTTTCCGCAACCTCTTCTATGTCCATCCCACCTTCTGTTGACGCCAGCAAAACAACCTGTTGAGTGGCACGGTCAATCAGAACAGAAAAATAGAGTTCTGATTTAATATCCATTCCTTCTTCAATCAAGAGCGTTTTTACTTTTTGTCCTGCCGGTCCTGTTTGTTTGGTGATTAACTGCATTCCCAAAATATCAGAGGCATTTGTTTTTACTGCTTCCAAACCTTTTGAAACTTTTACGCCACCCCCTTTTCCCCGACCGCCGGCATGAATCTGGGCTTTGACAACACAGACTTCTTTTTCAAGTTTTTTGGCTGCATCCAATGCTTCAGCAACCGTTTTAGCAATCAATCCTTTTGGTACAGCAACACCATAACGGGAAACGATGTTTTTGGCTTGAAATTCGTGTATTTTCATAATTTGTTTTTTGAAACCCTATTATTTAAAAAAAATAGCCGGTTATACCGGCTATTTCAAATGAACTACCCCACCGCAAGCGAACGGGGTATTAAACCCAAAAAGGACTCTAAAAAGCAATTATCAAACTCATTTACTTTTATTACTACAATTTTTCTACTGTCGAATTTAGCTCTCTGACAAGATCTATTGAAATTTGTAGCTTTTTTCTTTCATTTTCTGTCAATGGTACTTCAATAATTTCTGCAACCCCCTTACCACCTATTTTGGTTGGTAATCCAACAAATAAAGGTTCATTGATTCCATATTTTCCATCAGAAACTTTTACAGCACAAGGATAAATATTTAGTTTGTCATATAAATAAGCTTCGGCCATTGCCACAGCGGCTGTCGCTGGTGTATAATAAGCAGAACCTGTTTTTAAATGTGCCACAATTTCACCCCCGCCTTTTTGGGTTCTTTCAACGATTTGGTCCAATCGTTCGCGTGATATTTTTCCTTGTTCCACCAATGCTTCCAGGGTAATGCCGGCCACATTGCTCATTCCTGTCAGTGGCACCATACTATCACCATGTCCACCCACTACAAAAGCCTGAACCTGGTCAACAGATACATTTAATTCCTGAGCTAAAAATGTTCTAAACCGAGCTGAATCAAGTACACCGGCCATGCCGATAATCATGTTATCTGCGATACCGGATGCTTTTTGAAGTTGTCCTACCATAACATCAATCGGATTTGTGATACAAATTACAAATGCATTCGGGCAATTTTGTTTAATGCCTTCTCCAACCGATGTCATAACTTTGTTATTGATTCCCAACAAGTCATCGCGACTCATTCCTGGCTTTCTGGCGACACCTGCTGTAACAATAACAACGTCAGCACCCTCAATATCTTTATAATCGTTCGTCCCGGTAACATTAAAATCAAAAGCTGAAATCGGACCACATTGAGATAAATCCAGAGCCTTTCCTTGAGGAAGGCCATCAGCAATATCAAATAGAACAACATCTCCAAGTCCTTTTAAAAGGCATAAATGTGCCAAAGTACCACCGATATTTCCAGCTCCGATCAGAGCTATTTTTTTTCTTTGCATAACTTCCCCGCTTTCAGATGATTACAATATTTTATAGCTTTTGGTTATTGGGTTGTTTACAAATTTGCCGCCCACCAACAAATAATCAAAGATATTATAGCTAAAACATAATTTTGAACAAGTAATTTTCCTAAAATAATTGATTTGAATTCTTTTATAAAGATTCTTCTTTTTACAACATTTTTTTTTGTGGATAATTTGATCGACTAACTTATAAAAAGGTGTCGTCCATTCTGAAAATACCTCAGCCGTGATCAACGATTGATCTTACATCATACAAATTTTTAAAAAACGTGAATTGAACATTTGGAAGTTGCGAAACCGGGTAAAGTAGACAAATATGAATCCAGGTAGTGGTTCCAACTATTGTCAATGAATACTATTATCGTAAATCCAAATCAACAAATGTAAATATCATGAATCCCGATCAAACCAATCAGAATACTTAAAACCTTTAATCTGATCTGATAATTCCTTGGTATGCAAAGCGGTATTTTGAGCTAGCTGAGCCTGCTGATTAGTTGTTTTATCAATATTTTCAGCACCATCGGCCACTTCAGCACTACTTTCAGCTAATTTATTCAATGTCACACTGATTTCCTGCAAAGAGGTTGTCTGTTCAGCTAAACGTCTGACTTCATTAGCTACCACCGCAAAACCTTTACCCTGCTCTCTAGCTTTGGCCGATTCAATTGTTGCGTACGGTAGGAAAATTTACAATTGCCAAAACAATAAAAATACCAAAAATCAGATTTTCTTTCTGGTTTTTACCAATATTCGGATCCAGTGAGACTTTAAGATACCCTGTAGACTCGTATTCTTTCCAGTTGGTATGACAATTAATACAATCTTTCCGCATGGGGATTTCATAGTAAAAATCCCGTTTATTACCAGCGACATCATGGGCTCTGTAATCACCATCAAAAACCAGGTTCTCACTGATCATGAAATGACAATTTTCACAATTGATATCCTCGTATTGACGCAAGTATTCAACACCTTTTTTCGTTTCATGAAGATCAAGTAAGTTCCAGTCACTTCGAATAAAACGACCCCGGCTGTTTTCGTAAATACTTTCATTATAATTGACCAGATTTCCGGAATCATCAATTATAAAAGGTTTTCCAACAGTTACCTCGCCTGACTTATAGTTCATATATTTTCCACGGGCAAAAACTGCGGTTTCTGTAATATCATCAATTTTTGCTAAATCATCAATTACAGCCTGGAATGATTGTTTCTGACCTTTGGAAGGGGATTTTCCACCAAAAGCTGATTCAAATCCCCTAAACATCTCAGCTGATGTTCTGGCGCTGGTGACTACATGGTTTTAATTTTGGTTTCAATTTTAAGATGTCCCTCAATTCTTATGACAGGGTCAATTATAATTTTTCTGCCGTACAATAAACGCCTTATTGAGGAATTTGAATCTGATGGGTGGACATTTTACACTTATTTCTTAATGATATTATTCAAGGCTCAACTTAAATTTATTAAAAACGGCTTGCAAGAAAAAAAACATTTGAAAACAATTTTGACATTTTGAGATTCAGGATTGACCCGATCACTGTTTATAGCCTTTTTACAAGAATTCACAGCGCTTCACATGCTTTACATTAATTACTTGAAATATTTACTCCCGATTTAAGGGAGATCATAATATATCGATCATGAGTATATTCCAATTGGGTGAAAACCTTGTTTTTCCTGACCCCAGGTTAGCAGAACCTGAAGGATTGCTGGCCTTTGGTGGAGATTTGGAGCCTGAAAGGATTTTGATGGCTTACAAAATGGGTATTTTCCCCTGGTTCTCAGATAACCAGCCCATCTTATGGTGGTCACCGGACCCCAGGATGGTACTATTTCCAGAACAATTTCATATTTCAAAGACTTTAAGACGACGTCTGAGATCAAAAAAATTTACTGTAGAATTTGATCGAAATTTCTCTGAAATCATTCAATATTGTGCGATAACGCCCCGTCATGGAGAGCAAGGGACCTGGATTACTGATGAAATGATTGAGGCTTATCATAAATTGCATCTGTTAGGTTTTGCGCATTGTGTTTCCGTGTCAATCGCAGGTAAATTGGTGGGTGGATTGTATGGAATATCTATTGGCAAGGGATTTTTTGGAGAATCTATGTTCAGCCTGGAAAAAGATGTTTCGAAAATCGGCTTTGCATACCTGGCCGGAGTACTAAACAATTGGGGTTTTGATATTATTGACTGTCAATTACCCACCGATCACCTCAAAACCCTGGGTGCTGTAAAAATAGACCGGACGGCATTTTTAAACATGCTTAGCCAGATTACCCAAAATCCAACCCGACAGGGTAACTGGAGAGAAAAAGCAAAAATTGAAATAGACAATATCGTTTTTTAGTCCCAATTAACACTTTCCAGTTGTAGTTTGACATTGCCCTGATAAAACTCCACTAAGTAACCTGGAGATTCAGCTAAAAAAATAAATGAAAATGTCGTTTTTTCTGATGGTAACAATGTTTTCACCAAAAATGATGTCGGTTTGACGCTGATCCAGACACATTTTTTCTCACCCAAAATTGAATTACAGGTTTTAATTTTTTCAAGCTTAGCTACAATTTCCAATTCACTCAGCGATATTGGTAAATGATTAGCATCCAGTTCAAAAGCGATTAGCGGTAAATAAAGCACCAATTCAATTTTTTTGTTTTTAATAATTTCAGGAATTCTTTTTTGCAGTGCCATATCAATAACCTCAAAGGGAACTAGCTGCTCTGTTAATTCAATATCAAAAGTTTTTTCTTCTGATTTTTGTTTCACATAGGTTTTAATATTTTTTTCTGAAAAAATATCGATCACTAATAATCCATTTCTATAATCGGACTCCTCTGATCGTTTTAATTGCCCTTTACTTGCTTTAAACCAAAGTTCTTTTTTACTGTACACTTCCCCTTTTTGATTAATATTCTCACTGCTAATGATTATTTCCTGATCGACTATTTTATGCTTAATATTTGTATATCCGGTGATTTTTTGTTTTTTTTCATTCCAATGTTTATATCTTAATTCCAATCCGGGTGATAATTGATTTTTAAACCCTAAAGCTAAAACGTTACTGGTAAAAACTAAAAAAAATATCAACCACAATAAGCTTTGGAAAAAGATTAGGTTGTTTTTTCTGTTAGAGATTCGCATAATATTCTGATATTGGGGTTTTTAGGTTGAATAAAATGATTGGCAGTTTTATAAATTGAATCAAGCGAATATTGATATATTATAATGTAACAGAATAATCCAAATAAAAACGATTATGAGCGAAATAAAATTTACCAAAATGCAGGGTGCTGGCAATGATTATGTCTACATCAATTTATTTGAAACGGAAATACCGGATCCGGTAACTTTAGCCCAAAAAATCAGCCACCGACGATATGGAGTGGGTTCAGATGGATTGATTTTAATAGCTCCCAGCCAAATTGCTGATGTCCAAATGATCATGTACAATTATGACGGATCCCAATCTGAAATGTGTGGCAATGGGATTCGGTGTGTGGGAAAATATGTCTGGGATCATCAACTGGTAGATAAAAAAACGCTTACCGTAGAAACAGGAGCCGGAGTTCTGTCATTAGACTTAATAACCAATTCAAACAACAAAGTTGAGTCTGTTCGCGTATCCATGGGAATTCCAGAGTTAAAGGGATTAAATATACCCAGTACAATCGATCAGGATTCAGTCATTAATTATCAATTTGATTTTGCTGATTTTAAATTAAAGGGGACTCTGGTTTCAATGGGAAACCCACATTTCGTGACTTATGTCGACGATGTCAAAAATACACCTGTGGAATCCTGGGGACCTATCATTGAAAACTCCGATTTTTTCCCCAATCGGGTTAATATAGAATTTGTGCAAGTTGTTTCAAAAAAAGAAGTTATCCAAAGAACCTGGGAGCGGGGTGCCGGGGAGACCTGGGCCTGTGGAACCGGTGCATCGGCCGTCTGCGTTGCCGGTGTTTTAAATCAAAAAAATAAAGCCTCTGTTTTAATTCATCTCACGGGAGGAGACTTAAATTTAAATTGGGATGGTCCAGGGACTTCCGTTATTAAAGAAGGCCCTGCGGTTGAAGTATATACGGGTTATTGGGAGCTGTAACACCATTCAAAATAAAACAACATGCAAAATGTCAAAGATCTAATCAAAAAAACACGGATCCATCACTTACCTTTTTATAAGTTTTTACCCTGGAAACCCAAATTAACTGAAACTCATATTGAGTTTTTTTTAGCCTGTCTGGTCGGTTTAGGAGCAGGATATGCCGCTGTTATATTTCGATTTGTTTTGCATAATTTTCATCATTTTTTTCTGGGATTTTTATACCCTCAGCTTAAAGAAATTTCCATTTTTCTAACACCCCTGATTCCGGTAATCGGAGCCTTAATATTAATACCTTTTTCACTAAAATACCCCGGAGAAATCAACGGATATGGGATGCCACGGTTTCTGATCAGTGTCCACCTCAAGGGTGGTTTAATCAGAACCCGGGCGATTTTTATTAAGATCCTTACAGCAGCTATTACAATCGGAACAGGTGGTTCAGCTGGTGTGGAGGGACCCATTGCTCAAATAGGTGGTGCCATAGGATCCTCAATCGGGCGTTTCTTTGAAATGGGAAGCCACCGGTTAAAAGTTCTGATTGCCTGTGGTTCTGCAGGAGCAATTGCTGCCCAATTCAATGCCCCCCTGGCAGGAGTATTATTTGCCCAGGAAATTATCATGGTGGGGGAATTTCATCTACAGACTTTTGGTGTCATCGTTATTTCTTCTGGTTTGGCAACAGCAGTTTCTCGGGCATATTATAGTTCCGCACCTACTTTTAATATTTTAAAATATGAATTCCACAGCTACTATGAGTTCGGTTTTTATATCCTTTTAGGATTATTAATTGGCGTATTGGCTTATTTATTTATTAAAATGTTTTTTAAGACCAGTGATTACTTTGCAAAATTAAACATTCACGAACAGGTTAAACCAATCATTGGTGCCTTTATGGTTGGTTGTATGGGGATCATCCATTTTGGTGTTTTAGGGGATGGGTATGAATATATTATCAAAGCCCTACAATCACCGGCTACAATCCCAATTGCCAGTATTGCGCTGCTGATAGTCCTTAAAATGATAGCAACCTCCATAACCTTGGGGTCCGGCAATGTTGGTGGTGTATTTGCCCCGGCACTATTCATCGGCGCTATGATTGGGGCAGTGTTCGGATGGGGAGTTAAATTCTTATTCCCGGGTATGATCGTACAACCGGGTTCATATGCGCTGGTTGGCATGGGAGCCTTTCTGGCAGCAGCAACCCATGCCCCGATGACTGCCATTTTT